>Ga0209100_1000727_pt1 | contig 25992 bp, 23 predicted proteins | sample lystaG_FD_185480 | JGI IMG/M metagenome (GOLD analysis project Ga0209100, IMG submission 185480) | Glacier valley bacterial and archeal communities from Borup Fiord, Nunavut, Canada, to study Microbial Dark Matter (Phase II) -... | ecosystem: Environmental > Aquatic > Freshwater > Ice > Glacier ... | reverse complement strand
TCCGCAAGATAGATCCCGATTTTTCGTGTGAAGAATTCGAGGGCATCATAAATGCAAGGCTGAAAGGCTTTTTTCTGGCGGATGCCGGCGATGACATTCGCTGCTTTACGAATCTGCAGACCGGAAGTCTCAGCAGCCTGGCCGATGTGGAAGTTCTGGCCTACAGGCGGCCAAGAGGCCTTATGGTTGATAATGCATTCAGGGTGGATGTTATCCTGGAGATGATCCATGCCAGTGGCGGGAAACTTGTCCGGAAGGAAGAACCCTACACCATTGATCTATACCGCGAACCAACACTTAAAACAAAGCTTCTGTCCGATCACGAAATCTACACCTGCCCCAGCTGCGCAGGCTCCCTGTCCATTTTGAACGGCGGCTTATGCGCGCACTGCGGCAATGTCATGGATATGTCTCATTACGGTTGGGTTCTCGGCAAGGTGGAATTGATCCGGTAAAGGTCTGTTTCCAGCCGAGGATATCAATCTACTATGTGATACGGTACACAAGACGGATAAAGGCGAATGGATCGATTAATTTGCTTAACCGAATCTTCCAGTAATATAATCGCTTGTCCTCTTATCCTGAGGATTTTCAAAAACCTTGCCGGTAGGGCCATTTTCTATAAGACTGCCCATTAACATGAATGCAACATTATCAGCTACGCGTCCTGCCTGCTGAACATTATGGGGCGCAATGATAATGGTAAATTGCTCTTTAAGCTGCTTCAGGGATTCCTCAATTTTGGCCGTCGATACCGGGTCAAGAGCCGAACATGGCCTGTCCAGAAGAATCACTTCCGGCTCCAGTGCCAGAACGCGCGCGATACAGAGGCGCTGCTGCTGACCGCCGGACAAACGAAGTGCCGGAGTATTCAGCCGATCCTTGACTTCATCCCAGAGGGCCGCCATACGCAAAGCCTTTTCAACGCCGTCAGTTAAAGATGCCCTGGTCTTTTTGCCGCCCAGGCGAGGCCCATACGCGATATTATCAAAGATGGACATCGGAAGGGGCGTCGGAACATCAAAGACCATCCCAACTTTGCGGCGCAGTTCTGTCACGCTTATATCCGGATCAAAGATATTTTTCCCGTCAAGAAGTATCTCACCTTCCATACGGGCTCCCGGAATCAAGTCACACAGACGGTTCAGCGTGCGCAGAAATGTTGTTGTCCCGCTGTTAGCCGGGCCAAAGACAGCCAGAATCTCATTACTAGGTATCTCCAGACTGAAATCCCGAATAACCTGTTTTTTTTGATAAAAGAAGTTTAGATCTTTAATAACTATCTTAGATTGCTGGATCATTTTCCACCCCTTAATGGCCTTTTGCTACATATCTATTAATTAGCATGTTGGCAACAACATTGATTATAAAAATAATAATGATCAGAAGGGCGGCTGTACCGTAGGCTTTCTCCATCGATATCCCCTCACGTGCCAAAATGTAGAAGTGTTCTGCCATAGTCCGGGTGGGTGAAAAAATGGATTCAGGCATACGCAGGGCAGAGCCGGCCGTCAGGATAACAGCAGCCGTCTCGGCTACACATCGTCCTATACCCAAAATGACGCCGACAGCGATACCCCTGACGGCTGACGGGAATACAGCTCTTGTTATCGTCTGCCACTTCGTGCCGCCCAAAGAGAAGCTGACCTCGCGATACTGGTAAGAAACGGTACGGATTGCCTCTTCTGATGTACGGATGATAGTAGGCAGAATCATGACAGCCAGAGTAAGCCCGCCGGACAGGATGGACCACCCCAGTTTAAGGTACATGACAAAGAAGATAAAACCGAAAAGGCCATATACAATCGAGGGTATTCCGGAAAGCGACTCAGCACTGAACCGGATGATTCGTGTTACCTTGCCCTCTCTGGTGTACTCTGTCAGGTAGAACGCTGTTCCCACTCCGAAAGGTGTAGCTATAATAACGGCTACGGCGGTTACCAGCAAAGTGCCGACAATGGAAGATGAAATGCCGCCGGATCGACCCATATTACGCGGAATCTCCGTTAGAAATTGCCAGCTGATTTCAGGTACGCCTTTTATCAGTATGAAGATAATTATTGCCAGAAGAATCACAATGACAAAAAGGGCGGACGCCCAAATCAATGTTTTAGCTATCCTCTGGGCAGTTCGTGAGCTAATTTTCATAATAACCTCATTTTCTTCGAGTGACGTATTGCGCAAAAGCATTCAAAATCATGACAATAACTAAAAGGACGATACCGGTAGCGAAAAGTGCCTGTTGATGATCACCGGATGCATATCCCATCTCAATACCAATGTTCGTGGTCAGGGTCCTGGCGGGGTCAAGAATCGACTGGGGAATGGCGACTGCATTGCCAAGAACCATGATGACGGCCATTGTCTCACCGATTGCCCGGCCGATGCCCAGGATGATGGCGGCAACAATGCCCGACTTGGCAGCAGGCAGAAGTACAGAACGGATCGTCTGCCATTGGGTCAGTCCCAGCGCATAGGCGCCTTCTTTATAGTGACGCGGCAACGACAGAAGAGAGACTTCAGCAATGCTGATGATTGTCGGCAGAATCATGATGGCAAGAATGATGGAACCGGCCAATATACTTAAGCCCGGTCCTCCCAAATGATTTCGTATGGCAGGTACAACAAAGAGAAGCCCCCAGAAGCCGTATACCACGGAAGGTATGGCGGCAAGTAACTGGATGGCGGGTCTTACTATATTACTGAGTACCGCCGGGGCAAACTCAGCCAGAAAAATGCTGCAGCAGATGGCAATAGGAACCCCCAGGACGGCAGCTCCCAGAGTTACTGTCACAGAACCGAAAATCATCGGAAATATACCAAATGCGCCATTACCGGGATCCCACACCATGCCGAAAACAAAGTCGAAAAAACCAACCTTGGCGATTATCGGAACCCCTTTTATAAATATAAATACCGTGATAAGGGCCAGCACGGAAAGGGCCGAAAGGGCAATCAGGAGAAAAATTGTCCCGGATATTTTTTCTTTATTTATCTTCATGTTCCCGTACCCTCTAACGGGGAAATAAGCCCCTCATTCATAAGTATTTTCTGTCCCTCTGCAGATAGAATAAAATCCACGAATTGCTTCGTCTCTCCCGTAGGTTCGCTTAGAGCTACAAACAAAAATGGCCTGGACAGATTATAGCTGCCGTTCAAGACATTTTCCCGTGTAGCCGCGACGCCATCCAGCTGCAGCGCTTTCACCTTGTCATCAACAAGACCCAGGGAGATGAAGCCAATAGCATTCTCGTCGTCGGCAACAAGCTGCCGAACGGCTCCATTGGAGTCCTGTACGATAGCTCTGGGTGTTATGCTGGACTCGCCCATGACAAGACTCACAAAGGCATCTCTTGTACCTGAACCATCTTCACGGGTTATCGTGTGTATTTTTGTATTGGTACCGCCGAGTTGACTCCAGTCGGTGATTTCAGCCGAGTAGATTTGTCTGATCTGATCTAAAGTAAGATTTTGAATTGGATTTTCCGGATTTATGATGACAGCTAAGCCGTCTCTGGCAATTTCCACATACCACAGACTCTTCTCTTCATCCTTTAATACCCGTGAAGACATGCCAAGCTCAGAGGTTCCTGTCTGGGCTGCCATGATACCGGCCGAAGAACCGCCGCCCTGAATATCAATCAGGACATCAGGATGCAGAATCATATATTCTTCAGACAATACTTCCGCATACGGCTGAACAGAAGTTGAGCCGGCAACAATAAGGCCAGCTTCATTTATGCCGCCGCAGGCGGACAGCAGACTAACAGAAAAAAGTAATATCAATACACTTACAGCCGAACAAATTTGTCTTTTAGGCATGCAGGCTCCATTCGCAGATTTCATATTTTTCCCATTGAAACGAAGCATCAATACGGATAACATATTGACGCTTACATCTCCTCCATTTTTCCAGTAATAACGAAAATCACTCGCTCACAGATATTAGTTACCCGGTCGGCGCAGCGTTCCAGATCATGAGCTACCCAGATGAGGCGGGTGGCCCTGGACACGATCCGGTGATCTTTCATCATAAGATCTAAAAGATCAAGATAGACTTGGTCATACAGATTGTCGACTATGTCATCTTCGTCGCTGATTTTCCTGGCGGCTTCCGCATCCTGACTAATAAAGGCATCCAAACTGCGGCGAAGCATATCTACAGCCTGTTCGGCCATAAGAGGAATATCAACCAATGGCTTTACCGGAGGTTCATCTCCAATCATAATCGTTATTTGGGCTATTCCCTCAGCATAGTCGCCAATCCGTTCCACTTCAGTAATTATATTGAGCACAGCAATAATAATGCGAAGATCATTTGCAATTGGCTGCTGAGTAACAATAAGCTGAATGCACTTTTCCTCGATTGAAAAGCGCAGGTCATTGATCTGCTGGTCACCCTCAACAATATGCTGTGCAAGATCCAAGTCCCGGTTCTTCAGCGCTTCTACCGATCGAAGAATTGCATCGCCCGCCAGGCTTCCCATCATTAGAACTTGATCCTGGATTTCCCTGAGTCTCTTGTGATACATGCTTCTCATTTCCATTTATGACACCTCCCTCGATCATTATTATCCAAATCGGCCTGATATATAGTCCTCGGTTCGTTTGTCTTTTGGATTGGAAAAAATCTGGTCGGTTGGAGCATATTCCACCAATACCCCCGCCTTGTCCGGTTCCATCATCATAAAAGCCGCCATGTCTGAGACACGTGCTGCCTGCTCCATGTTGTGAGTAACAATAACAATCGTATATTTCAAGGCCAGATCCCTCATTAATTCTTCAATTTTAAGTGTTGATTCCGGATCAAGAGCACTGCATGATTCGTCCATTAATATGATTTCGGGCTCCACGGCCAGTGCGCGGGCAATACAAAGAAGCTGCTGCTGACCCGCGGAGAGATCCTGGGCAGGTTTTTTGAGAATATCCTTTACCTCGTCCCAAAGTGTTACTTCGCGTAAACTCGTCTCCACAATACCGGCCAGATCAGCTTCACGTTTTGTTCCGTGCTGCCTTGGGCCAATAGCAATATTATCATACACAGACATGGGAAAGGGATTAGGTCTCTGGAAAACCATGCCCACCTTTTTTCTTAGAGCAACAACATCCGTGCTTTTATCGTAAATTGAGGCACCGGAGATCAGGACTTTACCATCTACCCTAACGGAAGGAATCATGTCATTCATCCGGTTAAAGATACGCAGAAGTGTTGATTTGCCACACCCTGACGGACCGATAATAGACGTAATAGAACATTCCCGGATATCCAGGGAAACCTTCCTCAGTGCTTGAAACGCACCGTAGTAAAGGTCAACCTCTTCTGTTTTGATTTTGATTCGATGCTGTACTTCAGACTTTATATCACCCATTAATTACTCCCATAAATGTCTCCTTATCAAATTATGAATAAGAAAACATTCTATTTATTATGGTCTGGATATCTTCGGGGATGATTTACCGGCACAAACTGTGCCGGAATGAATTGTTAATAGTGTCGCTATTATATCACCTCAATGTAAGTAATTCTACCCGCAGCGTTCAGGTTTACCCCGATGTATTTCTTCGAATTTTGTCATATACTTTTCTTATATAACAAATTTTATATAACAAATCTTATATATAGCCATTGTTTTCTATATCTGAATACTCATGACACAGCAATTCGCGGAGATGAGACCGGCTGCGCTATCACGCAGCAGTGCGGCTATTTACAAAAGGCGAGTCGTTTCATGGCGTTTTTTAAAAGACACAGATGGATACTTATATTCCCGGCGAATCTCCGCAGGGATATAACTATGCGGACATAGTCCGGCTTTGCGGATTCAGCCGATTCTGCTGTCGCTGACTTTTCAACCATTTCAAGCTTTTCGGCCGTCTCAAGCTTTTCCTTATCGGTCTCTGCCGCGGGCGCGCCAAAAAGCGAACCAAGCTGTGTAAAAAACGGACCAAATACAGCGGCTGCCTCTTTGCTTCGCATCAGGTCGTACTTCGTTGAGTTAAGGGTAAATATCTTTTTGAAGAATCTATTTGCCGTTAATTCAACTGTTTCTGTCAGGCGGATGTCACGCGACGAATATAATCTACTTACTATAGCAAACCAAGCGGTCGAGTTGTGACCTGTATTGTTGTTTTTGTGACTTTCCGGTCACTGTCATTTCGCTTGTGTTTTTCGGCAAATGTCATTTCGCTTGAGTTTTCTTCGGTCAGTGTCTTTGAAGCCAGGTGAGTGCCATGTCAAACCAGACCTTGCATTCTGTACTAATCATCTCGGGATTACTGGCTGTCGTCTCATCCGCCAGCGCTAAACCATGCTGACCATTCTCGAAAATATGCAGTGCATAGGGGACCTTGCAGCGGGAGAGCTCGAGTGCCATAGCTAAGGAATTCTCTGCAAAGACCAGGCCGTCATTGGCCGTATTCCAGATAAAGCAGGGCGCTGTTTTCTCTGAGACCGCGCATACCGGACTTATAGAATGCAGCTGTTCATCTGTAGGTGTCTCGGTACCAAATACCGCCTGATTTGATATTTTCCATAAGGCTTCCGAAAACGCATCGCCAGAGACTTCGGACATATCGCGCATCTTCAAATAATCGAGTACCGGATAGCAAAGGATGGCTGCGTTTGGTTTCAGGGTACTGCTGTCGACGCCCAGTTCTTCAGCCAGTTCCGGTTCATGCCAGCGGGCTGCAAGATTCCCTGCCAGATTACCGCCTGCAGAAAACCCGCATACAACGATGTGTTCCGGATCCACAAACCATTCGTCTGCATTTTTACGGACCAGACTGATGGTCCGGGCCAGATCCAAAAGTGGGTTCGGCCATAATGATTTAGGGTTTTTGGGGCCGGCCTGTGCAGATTCAAAGTCAGGATTAAATTCAGTGAAATATGTATTATATCGCAAAACAAAAGCCTGATATCCCGCGGCAGCAAAGCGCAGCGCAACCGGTTCCGCTTCCCGATCCGAAGTTCCCAGATAAGCGCCTCCTGGACATATGATGACGGCCGGTCTCTTTTTATGCTGATTGAACTCGCCCGAATCGTGCAGCAAATAAGTCTGCAAATGCGCAAAGTCCTGGTCTCCCCAGATTTTAATGGTTTCACATTTCATAATAGTCTCCTCTGCAATCTTCAAATATGACTTGGCTTCTCAAATGCATCCTTTTTGCCATGCGAAATATTCATTGCTCTTTCGCCGCTCTGACGGCGTCATCATTCTAAGAATACCATTTTTGTATCTTCTACGGAGACAGGCTCTGTTTATCTGTTTTTTACCCGAAAAAATTTGTAAATATTCGTTCTTCTTTTTCCGGCAAACCATATTTTTCTTTCCCAAGCTGGATGCTCTTAATTAGAAATGCCATATTTTTACCCAATACCCGCATAATCTGGCACCCTTCTTTGTCTTTATAGACATCTTCCGGTGTATAGCCATGCACCATATTCCAATATTGACTGGATACGATCGGCATATTGGATATCGTAAAATACTTATTCAATTCATCCAAGGTTGCGGTTGTTCCCGCCCTTCTGGCTGATACAACGGCCGCCCCGACTTTCATTGTTTTATCGAAGCCTGTACTATAGAACAACCGGTCCAAAAAAGATACAAGCGTACCATTGGCAGAAGCATAATAAACGGGAGATCCAACTACAATGCCATCACATGCAGCAAATTTGGCGGCAAATTCATTTACGATGTCATTAAAAACACACTTCCCTGTTGTACTGCATTTATTGCATCCGATACAGCCTCTGATATCCTTGTGTCCCACATGAATGATTTCTGTTTCGATTTTTTCTTCGTTCAAGGTTTTTTGCACCTCTGTCAGTGCCGTGAAGGTACACCCCTTTGCATTCGGACTGCCATTTATCAAAAGTACTTTCATTCTAATTACTCCTTTCGCTGTCCCTTTTTAATATTTCATCTCTTTCTCTTCCTGCTCCTGTTAAGTACTCGACCATCGTCGGATCATAGTGCGAGAAAAACAACGTCTTCTTTGTGTTCAGGTTCTCAATTTTCCTCATATCATCTTCCGACAATTCAAAGTCAAATACAAGAATATTTCCAATCATTCTTTCCTTGTGTGCTGACTTGGGGATTGGATTTTGTCCGCAATTTTCAAGACTTTATGCTGATGTTCTTAAAGTCATATAAAGAATAGTCTCCGTGCCAAAAATAATGGCAGGAATCGCGTGGTATTTTATAGCGACTCCGCAAGTAAGCAGATTAACGAAGCAAGGAACCCCCCTATTCATGGCCTTTTGAAGCGCAGAATATTTTTCACGTTATCATACCTTATTTTTTTCCTTTACCAAGGATATCAATCCGAAATTTCGTTGACCAGACTACACTCGTCGAGCTGAATTTCTCCGTTTTGTAGCGACCAGACCAACTTGATCGATGTGATATAGAATAAATAGTCGCTATTATTGCAGAGGAATTGGGTAACAATTTGATTTTCACTATTCATTTTTACGTCATAACATACTTCAGAAGTTGAACCATTAAAAACTTCCTCAACAGACAGTGGTTTGAATTTCTCCGCAAATTGATTCTCGTATTTCACTTTTGAAGAAATGTCTATTTTGTACTCTTCAGGAGACTCTCCGATTTTAACCGAAAAAATATTATCAGCATATGCGGTATCAAAAGTAATGTCTTCACTTGTCCAAAGCGGAATGAGCTGATTGTTCTCACAACTTATCAGAAGATAATTGAATTGCATACCCATCCCACGTCCAACCGTCACCGTACTGTACGAAAACAGAATGTATCTGACACCCTCTTTCGATACCATGTCCTGCAGGAAAAAATTATATACATCATAATCCAGTTCTGTATTATTCGTGTCAATTATATAATCAAGGTAATTTGAATCAGTAAATATTCTAACGCCATTACTCGTTTTTTCAAGAGAAAGATCTTGTGAAGATGCTTATACCTGCAGTTTCTTCTTTTCACTGTTCTCATCTATAATGGGAGCGGTACCTTTATCCTCTGACCGAATGATTTCATAGATGCTCCACAGCCAGCTTTCCTCACCATTAAAGGAGGCAATCCACACTTCGTCGTCCATGACATACAATTTGTATTCCAGAGAATCGCCTGTTGTGAAAACAGCGTATTGGTAACAGTCCTTATACTGCGATATGTCCGGGATTCCCTCCATATCTGAAAACGAAAAGTTGAATGTATTTTCATCCACGGCTTTTTTCTCATAAAACGCAGGATATTCTTTTGTTGTGTCCTGCTCTTTGTCGATGATCACAAGGGAATCTGCAGAAATCTCATAATACAATTGGATCCCCTTGGATGGCGGAAAATACGAACTTATGGGAGTGGTATAAAGGTTCTCGTCAAACAGATAGAGCCCATACAGATCTTCCTGCGTGACCCGCTTCTCATCTGTTTCAGCTTTTGTATCAGCTTTTCCAGTCAAATTGGGATTCGATGCGAGGACAACAATGGTTCCTGCACAGAGAATTATGGCCCCTAGGATCACCCACAATCCGGGCTTTTTGAAGCTCAGTATATTTTTCACCCTTGACTTCACACCGGACTCTCCAAAAGCCAAAGGTCCTGCGGCTGGCAGACTGCTGCTAATGAAGACGTTTGCTGTGGGAATTCCTATTGTGACCTTGGGTGCCTGCTGCATTCCAATGTCAGACGGAATATAGGTAAGTGCCTGTCCTCCGCCGCTTTGTGCTTACGTCATATCAAAAAGCTTCAAACAAAAGATACTTATCGGACTCGAAAACGATACCGGACATAGAAGCCGAAAAGCGACGACGCCCCAGAGTGCGCAGGAAAATATTCTGGGAACTCTCTGGAGGAGAAATCGAATGAAAAGAACGCCAATGATGACATAGGTCCCGGTAATACTCATGTTGAGGATCTTCAAAAAAACAGATTCAAGAAGTTCCATACATTACCCCCTGTGTGAGTCAATCAGGCGCTTTATTTCTTTCGCTTCCTTTTCAGAGATAGATTTATCATTCAGAAAGGATGCAATAAACTGAGGAAGAGAACCATCAAAGGTCCGATCCAAAAATGCCTTCCCTTCCATCATCTGTACTTTTTCTTTTGGGATAACAACCGATACGGTCGCATTTTCGCTCTTAATCAAGCCTTTATCGCACATGCGGCGGATGGCGTTATATGTGGTGGACTTTTTCCACGCAAGCTTCTCCCGGCACAGCTCAACGAGTTTACCGGAGCTAATCGGCGCCGTATCCCAAACAATCAACATAAACCGGTATTCACTGTCCCAGATATTTGTGTTTTCCATACGAGTCTCCCTGCACGAGGTTTGCGTGGTTTGTGATTTGAAGCAAGTTTATAACTATAAACCTGTTATGAGTTTATAATTACAAACCGCACTTGTCAAGCAATTGTAATCCCTATGCTTTCTCTTCATTTTTGTAAACGAAGCACGACTTCGAGTTGCTGATCCGGATATCTTTTCCTTGTGTAATAGCAAAATGTATTTTTTATTGAAAATTATTATTAGCTACATTATAATCGAACTATTATATTAAATAGGTTATCACGAGATATTCAGCAGGAAGAGCTTCATCAATAAACTTCAGAACTTCATCAGTCAGATTCATGCACCAATCTGGAATAATAAGAATTTCAAAAATGAAGAAAACTCCGGGAGAAAGACTATGAAAAAGATACTACTACTTCTCATTGTCGCCCTCGCCGCCGGCGTACTCCTGACGGCCTGCACAAACAAAAAATTGGCTGACACGTCCCCGATTTCGATAAACCAGACAACGGAAGCTTCGGTCTCTATCAAAGAGACAACCGCTGCCGCACCGATCGAGCCCACCGAGGCACCCTCAGCCAGCTATTCATTTGATCTTTCTGAAAACGATGTCAAAGAGCCGGACTATCAGCTCGCCTATCTTTCAAATGCAGACGGTGCCGTTATTTTCGGCGGTGAAAATTCCCCGTATTACGTCAAAGGATCTTTTTATTATTCGGATGTTGATTCTATGTGGAGTCCAATGACAAGCTTTACCTTTCATTTGACCGAGGCCGTAAATAATTACGCCTATTCTTTGGACAAAACGTCCCTCGCCTTCCTTGTTAATAAAGAAGGCGTTGACGGTACAACTCTCACGCATTATGACGGTTCTGAGACATATGAAATTGCGCCTTGTTCCGAATACTTCTGTATCTCGAGCGACGGCAGCGCAGTCGCGTATATCAGCGACGATAATTTATTTGTGTGGGACTATTCTACGAAGGAATCAACCCTGATTACAGATGATGCATCGAGCAGCTTCGCGCTATCTCCTGCCGGAAAATATATCAGTTATGCGAAGGGGGAAAATTATACCTGCTTTGTTGCTTCTGTGGGAGGAGCTGCTGTGCAGCTTGGTTCTTCCTGTTACCCCGCAGCACTCACAGATGATGGTTCCACTGTTTATTATTATGATGACAGCGGTGACCAAACAGCGTTCTGCGCATATTCTTCCGGCGGCACACAGGATAGTTCGCAGGGAGGTTCGCAAGGCAGCGCTCAGGTTCTTGACGAATCGGCTGCTGTTGAAAAAACGGAGTATATGTATACAGCAGATCTCATATTCAACCGGGACTGCACACAGGTGGTTTTCCGTTCCGGAGATGACTATTATTTTTCGATGAACGGCGGAAAGCCGGTCAGGGCAGCGGGCGGTAATGTAGTTGATACAAACCCCAAGTACTACACAAATGACTCTTTTGTACGTTTGATGAATGTAAAAGGGCAAACCATATCCCCTTACTTTGTTGACAGTAAAAATCTATGTAATCTCCTGTTCAGGTTTGGAACGACGCTTACTTTTTTTGATGAAAATCTGGAAGTATATTCTTTCCCAATCGGCGAGTATGCGGAAGGATATCTTTCGGATGGCGGCAAAGCGCTTTTATATTATTCGTACGATCCGGATGTCAGTAAGGACCCATACACGTACACGTATCTCTCTTTTTTCAGCGACCCCGTATGCAGTCAGACAGTTCTCGAAGACCATTATATATGGACAGCTTTACTCACGGCTAATGACAACATTTATTATAGAAACGATGCCGAGCAACTGTACATGATCCGGGACGCCGGCAAACCGGTTAAAATCGATACATACGTATATGACCTGAATTCAATGGAGGTCGGGGACACTTCCTATGTCTATTACTTGAACGATCCCCTGGAAGATTACTCCTATACTCTCTGCTGTATAGAGGATATTCCGGGTGCGGTGCCGGTCGTAATCGACGACGGTGTATATGACCTGGACATCTGTGATGCAGGTCTTGTCTATTACAAAAACAAGATCTACTCTTTACCGGATTCTACAACAGAAGATGTCTATTTTTCTGCTGACGGCCTTCATGGCGAATATGTATTTACCCTTGTTTCCGGAATGAATTGATCTAGAGGAGGAATTGATATGTATCGGATCGTCCCAAAGTGTCTCTTGATCTCTCTTCTTGCAGTTCTTCTTTTCGCTGCTGCCGGCTGTGAAAAAACAAAGGAAGCTCCAACTTCCGTATCATCTGTTGATAGTACAGTGACCACCCAAGCCCCCACTGAAATTACTGAGCCGGCTGAGACAACAAGCATACCCACCGCGTCCCCTGCGCCAACGATACCTCCGGAGATCGTATTTGACATGTCAGGAGATCAGTCTTCATCCTATAAGGAGCGGTTATACATCGATGCGAATATGTCATCTCTTTCCGTAATCGGAGGAGAGGGTGAGCCGGTACATATCAGCGGCAAAATTGCTGACTCTGTATACTACTGCTACACGACCCTCGCTGAAATGAGACGGGTCGAATATGCCATGGATGGCTCTTCTCTTTCTGTCATACTGGACAGCAATCAATTTGCATCCGGACGCCTTGTGTATTCAGACGGAATGACCGCGGTTAATATTGCACAAAATGTTGATTCTTTCCATATGTCCGGCGACGGAAGCGCCGTCTTATATCTGGTTACTCCCAAATACGAGCACGGCATCGGCGGAGATCTCTATTATTATGATTCCGTTACGGGAGAATCCCAGCTCATAACAGAGGGCGCCGGGCGCCTTTTCACGATTTCACCAAAAGGCGATTCCATATCCTATACTACTTTTTATGAGACCGACAATCCCGACGCGCTTACCTGCTATACAGAAGTGATCGGCAATGATCCAGCTGTCCTTGATACCGACAGCTACTGCGCCGCGATCTCTGATGATGCAAAAACGGTCTATTATCTGAAAAAAACAGCAGAAGGAGAAATACTCCTTGTAAATCAGGACGGCGAGTCAAAGCAACTGTCCCGTCCCATTAATTCTATGGAATATTATGATCAGGAACACAAATTATTCTTCAATATCGATCAGACTCAAATAGTATTTAACGCAGGCAGTGATACATATTTTTCGATGTCGGGCAGTGATCCGTTCAAGATCAGTAGAAACCTGATAATATCTTTTTTAGGGGTACCCCATTACAGCGAAGTTCGTGATTATCTTCATGAAGAAATATCTGACTCCGCACGGTCGTTCCTCTCAATTTCAGTAAATGGAACAAAGAATCTTTGTTATGTACCTTTTCTGACAGAGGACTTGGATCTTCTCTCTTTTGATGAGAAGATGATAATTACCCAGTCTTCAATGCCGGAATCAACGGAGGATAGGCTGAATTTATTAAATGTATCATCCACAATTTTTTTCGAGAGGGAAGGTACGGATATTCTTTATTACCTTGCCTATCCGGAAGATTATAACGAAGAGATTCAACTCAATTACAATCTCACCCCTTTTCTGGACCTGTACGCTGTTGAAGATACACCCGGTGCAGATCCGGTACTCATTGCAGAAAAAGTCTGTATGGTCGAGGCTGGAGATTTCGGCGTCATATACAGACAGTACAAAGGTGAATTCAAGTATGATTATGAACCTTTCGGTTCATCTTATATGGCGACAGTCGGCGTCTACTTCAGTAAAGACGGCACGTCCTTCAAATATGTCATGGAGCGTCCGTATGTCTTTCAGTTCGGAGGATAAAAAGAAGTACACAAGTATGCCCTTTACAGACAACTTTGACTTCTCCGCCAAATGTATTGGGGTCTGACATATAAATTATACATTCATAGGATCGTCAAAATTATCATTTCTAACAAAAATGTTTTTTGTTTTACGGACTCTCAAACTACCAAAATATACGTACCTAATGTGGTAGTTTATATGCGTTTGCTGTAGTTTATATTCTTCTCCACTTTGCACTTCTTCCTGTACCAAGGGAAATAATGATTCCTTCATCCTTCATTTTTGCCATGACTCTTTCAATCGTTCCAAGTGAAATATCCGGATATTTTTCAAGAATATCTGCTTTGGCAAACAGTCCGATTGTCTCTTCTATTCCCATACGAACCCTATCCTCTTTGGTCAGCTTTTGTTCAGCTACGATTACAACCCTGTTTTCAAATTCACGGTATGCTGCCAGAATGATTCCCAGCATATAGCGAATGAATTCCCATGAGTCATTTCTATTCTCATGCCAGTTCTGAGAGCTTGCCTGCAGCGCATCATAGTAACTGTCTTTTGTCTTTTCAATCATCATCTCCAGGCTGATATACTTTCCAACAAAATAACCGCATCTATATAAAAGAAGAAGTGTCAGGAGACGGCTCATTCGACCGTTCCCATCAATAAACGGATGAATGCACAGAAAGTCCAAAACAAATTGCATGTTTAGAATAAGCGAGTCCGTTACTTCTCCTTCAAGCGCATGATTATATGCTGCGCACAGATTGTCCAGCGCCTGAGGCGTCTCGAATGCAGATACCGGCACAAAACGCACGCGTGACTTCCCGTCTGCATCTGTCTCTTCAATCGCATTATCCGTATTCTTGTAGTGTCCACCCATGCTGGTCGGCAGATAGCGATACAGATACCCATGAAATTGAAGAATATAATTTGGCGTTATTTGGATATAGTCATGACTCTCATGAATCATATCAAGGCAAAAACGATAACCCATTATTTCTTTCTCATCCCTGTTGCGTGGTACAGCCTTCTCAGCAGATAAATCCTGTAATCGCTTATCTGAAGTAAAAATACCCTCGATACGGTTTGATGAGGCAGTACTTTGAATCTTGGCGACCTTGACCAGTTTTTCAAGAATATCCGACTTCTGTTTATAAAACAGCTGTTGTTTTCCCTTATATTCGTTGATCTGAGACAAATACATAACAACATCATTAGGAATTGACGCTTTCCTAAAAGAATCGTAATCAAAATCCCTCACGCTAATCTCCTTCCATTAAACTACCACACGCGTCTTTAAACTACCTCAAAGCATATCATATATGTGTTAGATTATACAAATATTCTATTTACCAGAAGAATTTTTTTACATAAATTAAGGAATTGCAGAAGAAGGGAGTCCGCGCAAGCTCTCTTCGCTCGCTTGCTTCTCCCTCATCGCTGGCTCCTCGGAAAGGGCCGATCGGCCGTCCCGGGATGCCCGCCTTTCCGAATTCGCTCAATTAACATGTTGAACGTCAGTCAAACACATCAGTCATAGATATTAGATAGTAGTGGGTATTATTCGAACCATTCTTACAATTGGTCTTTCTTCACTTTTCAGCAGTAAAAATTGTCGTGTTTGTCATATCATGTGAGTTCACTGAGATTACCCATTTAAAGCAAAATATTATTGATCTAATTCAAAGAGCATCAGATTCTAGATCTGTTCCACAACAATCTGATATTCCTTTTCTTGAGACAGAGAAAATTCAATTCCATATTCCCGGCTTTCCACTTTGACTTTTTTGCCTTCACAAAAGACAGCTGCATTTTTCAAGGCAATTTTGGCTGTGACGCTAAAGCCTGATGTCAGATTCATTTTTGTTATTTTTCCATTTTCCCATGCAAGATCAATTGTGTGCCCGCCTCTGGTCATTAGTCCTTTTATGCTGCCATTCGACAGCTCTTCAGGCAAGGACGGAAGCGGCCGGATTATGCCATCATAATCCTGAAGGAGCATTTCTGATACAGCAGCCGTGAAGCCGAAGTTTGCATCAATCTGAAAGTAGTATGGAGGATGGGCACCGAACATATTTGCATGCAGATGGTTTTGCATGAGATGGCGGACATACTTATAAGCGTCCGCCCTTCTTCCAAGCCTTGCAAGAAGGGCGATCGCCCATGCCGAACTCCAGCCGGTTGATCCACTGCCGTTTTCGAGGCGATACTGCAGTGCATTTTCGACAGGTATCCGGTAATTATCAAGTTGGTGGGCGTATGGATATACGCCGAAAAGCATTGAGAAATGGCGGTGTCCGGAATCAACAGCCGTATAATTTCCGTCCCATTCCTGAATCCGGTCGTCTGCAACCGTATATTCAGGTAACTTGTTCAGGATCTTTGCAGATTTTTCTACTTCTTCCGGCTTATTCAGGTGGCTGCAGATCTCGACGTATGCAGTGAAAAATTCCTTTAATATCCCTATATCCATAGCGGATGAGATGCAGATAGCCAGCCTCTGACCATTTGGTCCGTAATACAAATTTTCCGGAGACGTCGATGGAAGCGTAATGAATTTACCATCACGTTCAACCAGATAATCAAAAAGGAAGTCTGCACAGCCGTCAAAAATCGGACCCGCAAAATCAGACAGAAAGTGTTCATCCCCTGTGAATTGGTAATGCTCATATAGATGCAGACACAGCCAGGCACCTGACATGTTCCACATCGCCCAACTGGCACTGTCTCTTTCTCGCTTGTTGTAATAGCCGACCGGTGTGGTCTGCGCCCAGATATCCGTCTGATGATGGACGACAAATCCATTCATTTTATAATTTTCCCGGGCCGTTTTTTTGCCAGTTTCGCTGAGGCGCTTTATAAAGTCCAAAAGCGGTTCCGTGCATTCGGATAGGTTTGTCCGCTCTGCAAGCCAGTAATTCATCTGAAGGTTAATGTTCAGCGTGTAATTGCTCCACCACGGCGGAATAAGGTCTTTGTTCCAGATACCCTGAAGGTTTGCCGCCTGGGTACCTTTCCGGGAGGATGAAATAAGAAGATATCTGCCAAACTGAAACAGCGTTGATACGGCATACCCGTCCACGCTGCCAAGTTTTGCATCACGGCAGATCTCCGCTGTTTTCTGCCGCACACCGCCAAGATCAATCTGTACTCTTTTGTACAAATCGGAGAAATCCTTGTGATGAGCCTCTTCCAGCACTTCATATCCATTTTTCAATGCATCTGCAAGTGTCTCCCGGCAGTATTCCTGCAGATCAGTTTTCGAGAACGATGTTGTGCTTGTGTAATAAATTTCTGCATATGTACAGTCTGCGACGCGGAGGCTGCCTTTTTCCCGGGAAATTACACCGTTCGTAACAACACGCGCTTCCGCTGCAAATTTTATACTCTTCTCTATCTCATCATAGCTGACAATATTTTTCTCTGTATAGAACTTGTATACATCATCAATAATGATATTACTTGGCGCAGAGCCAAGCATACATATAAAATTGTCACTGCAATACGTGTCGTGCCTGAGCTGACTGTCCATCTCTATAGAAAAAGAAAATTTGCGGGGGCTTTTGACCCGATAGACCATCACATCTGCAGGGCTGCTGCAAAAGCATGATATGCTGAAGGGACTTCCGGATTTTTCGCAGTTTACCTGAGCAACACCGGATGCAAAGTCCAGCTGCCGGCAGTACTTGCTGACCGCGCCAGCGTCGCCCGAACCTTCTTCCGAATCGGAACCATCTTCTGAACCCGATCCATCTTCTGAACCCGATCCATCTTCTGAACCCGATCCATCGACCGCTTCAATAGCATACGAAATCCGGATGTCTCCAAGCGGCAGGTATACCTGTGAGAAGGGTCCAAGCATTTTGCTCTCAAGAAGATCCTGTGCTTCCTCTTTTTCTCCCTCAAGCATGAGCGCGCGGACTTTTTGCAGATTCGCTGCAAAATCTTTCTTGATATAATCCCGTTTGTATCCCGACCACAATGTGTCATCGTTTAGGCTTAGCGTTTCACAAACAGCACTGCCATACATCATTACGCCTATGTGTCCATTCCCAAGAGGTATGGCTTCAAGCCAATTGGCAGCAGGAGTGTCAAAATCCAATCCGTATTTTTTCATTCTGTCATCCCTTCACCGCGCCGGCTGTCATTCCGGATACGATGTATTTTTGTGCAAAAGCATAAAGCAGGATAACCGGTAAACTGACAAGCACCATATCCGCACATACTAAATTCCAGCTTCGATTATATTGGCCGAAAAAGCTGTAAACAGACAGGGGTAATGTCCATTTTGAAGAAGAGTTGAGCAGGAATATAGGATATTGAAAATCGTTCCAGATCCACATAAAATTCAGCATACCAACTGTCACCGTTACAGGGAGTAGAAGTGGAAAGACTACTTTCGCAAATAAGTTCCAACCTGTGCAGCCGTCAATAACTGCTGCCTCATCTATTTCTATTGGAACTGTTGAGATAAAACTGCTGAAAAGTATCGTGGAAAATGGCATAAATAGCGCAGCATAAACAAACATCAAAGAAGGATAGGTGCCATATATGTGCAAAACTTTTAAAAGCTGAATGGTAGGCAGCGCTGCAAAAGGTGCAATGATGCCAAACGTCATTATTTTATGGATAAAGCCGTTAAATCTGGATTTTCTGCGCATAATAATGTATGACAGCATGGCTGACAGGAGGGTTACAAGTACAACGGAAAATGCGCTTATAATCGCACTGTTCATAAACGACCTCCAGATTTTTCCTTCCGTGAATACCTGGACATAATTTTCAAACATCGGTTTGGCAGGCAGGCTAATACTCAGAAAATTCGCTTCTCCGTACGTTTTTAAAGATGTAACAAGTACCATGATCAGTGGGATAATTACTACCAGTCCCCCAATCCAAAGGGAAATCGCAATAATCATATTTACGAATTTTTCTTTTTTCATTATTCTTTTGCCTCCCACTTCTTAGAATATTTTTGAAATAGAATAGCGACGATTACAAGCATTATGGAAAATATCAGGTTGATTGAAACAGATTGCGAATACCTGTCTCTGGACATTTCCGAAAGTATCAGAGTTCCAAAACTCTCCGTTTCGTGGCCTGGTCCTCCGCCTGTCAAAATCAATATCAAATCAAACATCTTTAAACCATAAATAAGACTGAATAATATATTTACGTTAACGGCTGGCATGATCATCGGCAAAATAATGTGTCTGAATCTTTGCCAGCCATTCGCACCATCCATCTTTGCTGCTTCCAAGTAATCGGCAGGAATGGCTTGAAGTGCGGCGAGTGTAATAACGACCCCATATCCTGCCGAACGCCAGATCTCTGCTGCGTTTACAACAGTAAGCGCGGGCCAGCGGCTCCCCAGCCATTCAATTTGCGCATCTTTAACACCAATGGCTCCTAACACTTGATTAATGACACCATTTTGTGTGTCAAACAAGCCGGAAAATATTAATCCTACAATCAGTGCTGAAAATATGGCCGGCATAAAATATACTGTTCTCAGCATTTTATTCGTTCTAAAACCTCTATTTAATAGAAGTGCGATGCCAACTCCAATCACTGTTACAAAAACTGTTTTCACAACAGCAATGACTACCGTATTTATGAATGCCGTTGTCAGGCTTCTATTTTGAAATATTTCAACAAAATTCTCAAACCCTACAAATTTAATTTTTTCCACATATGGATTCCAGTCTGTAAAGGCATAAAGATAACCAATGGTAGACGGAATCAGAAAAAAAATAGTAAACACAATGAGTGGAATAATCATAAAATATGTAGGATATATTTTTTTAAGATGCATAATATCCTCCGTCCGACAAAAAAACAGCAGGGTATTGAAAAATACCCTGCTGCCATTCAATATTTTTTAGAAGCCAGGGGTTTGCTGTGCTTTTGCTATTTGCATTCTGTCGTTATCCATGGCTGCAATGCACTCGTCAACAGAGCTAATACCAAGCATGCATTCCTGGATGTATTTAGCACCTTCAACCTGTGTGAATCCGATAACGGAAGGCCATGCAGTCGATGCCACGGTCTTTTCGGCAATGACTTCAGCAGCACTGTTATAAAGGGCGGTTGTCTTGATTGTGTTCTGACCCTTGAATACGGGTGTTGTTCCGTAATCCTTAAAGGCTTCGTTGTAGTTGGCAGGATCAGCCATAAAATTGATATACTCAATAGCGGCGTCAACGTTCTTGCCGTTCTTATTTGCAAAGGTAAGGCAGACATTGGGACCTTCATAACTGCCGCCGTCAACAGCACCGACGAATGCGGGCATGATGGAGAATTTCTCACTGATTCCGGGATATTTAGTATCAAGATCTGAATTCGCGTAAGAGTCCCAGGCTAGCATCATTGCCGCTTTTCCTTCTCCTAAGGCTGCCGGTGCGCCATCCCAGGTATTGGTGGCAAACTTCTCACCGAAGTATCCGTTGTCAGCCATGTCTTTATACCACTGGATCATTGTCTTGAATTCCGGAATGTCAGCATATTTGAGTGTGTTGCTGTTCAATTTGCCGAGTACTGCAGAATCAAGGAACATGTTATCTACGCCGAACTGATATAGTAACGGCCATGTGTCTTTAACTGCAAGGTACATCGGGGTAATTCCTGCAGCTTTGATCGTCTCACATGCTGTCATAAATTCAGCCTGTGTTGTAGGCATTTTAAGTCCCAAGCTTTCAAAAATTTCTGTGTTGTAAATGATACCGGAGATAGATGCTTCCCAGAATGGAAGTCCATAAACCTTGTCATTAAAGGATGCCTGGGGAAGTACGTAGTCCTGAACATCAGCTACCCATGCTGCATCAGAGAAATCAACAAAATTCTTTTCCGGCTGGTATGCTGCAAGTCCGCTTCCGCCGAAGTGCATAAAAATATCAGGAATTTCGCCGGTTGCGAATTTGGTCTTCATGATTGTTTCGCCTGAATCGATCGGAACAGCCTGAATGTCCAGCTTGTTACCTGTTTTATCTTCGTAGAGCTGCCAGATTGCCTTCATATACGGCTTGGTTACCCAGTCCTGGTTGGCTAAGATGGTAAGTGTAACTGGCTCTTTAGATGCTGTTGCTGCGGCTGCTGTTGTCTGTTCTTGTGCAGCTGTTCCGGCTGCCTTTGTCGTGTCCGCCGTTGTTGATTTTGCTGATGATGTACATCCAGCCATTGTTGATGCAACCAATAACGCACAGATTACAGTGTAGCCCATTTTTTTGAGTTTCATCATTTTTCCCTCCTGATTGTTGATCCTCTGCAGTATTTTCTGCTGATATATGCATTCTATACCCGACAAATCAACTAAAAAATGGCTTAACCTTAGGGTAAATATGGTGAAAACATAGATTCACTTCTCTTTTAAGCGGCTGATGAATTCTTTCGGGCTTACTCCTGTATATTCTTTAAATATTTTGCTGAAACCAAGTTGGTCCGGATAGCCAAGCATTTCTGAAACTGTCTTGATCATAATGCCCGGGGATTCACTGATAATTTCCATGGCTTTTTCGATCCGGATCTTCTGCAGCAGCTGCTTGGGTGTCATGCCCTTCTGCTGTTTGAAAAGATTCGTCAGATATACTTCGTTATACCCGTATTGCTCAAAAATCTGCTTCCCGCTGATATTTGTGGTGTAGTTTTTTCTGATCCGGTCCTCGAGCAGATCGACGACTTCACCGGCCGTCAGGGTGACCTGTCCGGGAAATGATTTTTTAACTGCGAGCATAGTTCTGTCATACAGTTCTGCATAATTGCTGCAGTTGGCCATCAGTTCCTGAATCCGTAAATCAAACAGAGTTCCGAGATATTCGAGTACATCTGCCAGTGTATGTGTTGTCACCGCTTCCTTTTCGAGCTTGAGAAAAATGGTCTTACAGGTCTGCTGTATCTGTTTAAAGTTCATTCTGTCGATCTGTGAAACCAGATAGAACATTTCCCGCTTCAGTTCAGATTCACTTTCTGCGTTTTTATATTCTTCCGATCCGAATACGAGGCTTTTCTCTCTCTCCGCCTCCAGTATCCTGTATGAGATCTTCGCAAGAGCCATACGCAGGTCATTTTCATTGACGGGCTTCAACAGATATTCAACTACGTTTAATTTAATCGCCATGCGCGCATATTCAAAATCGCTGTAACCGGACATGATAATTGCTTCGACACCGCCGGTTTCCTCGTTCAGTTCCTCGACAAGTTCAAGACCGGATTTGCACGGCATTTTAATATCGCAGACCAGTATGTCGGGAAAATGCTCCTTATATACCTGCTGGGCTTCTTTTCCGTTATAAGCCTTGGCGACCACACTGTATCCGGGAATGCGGTTCACCATAATTTCCACCATATCGGCTATGGGCGGTTCGTCATCGACGATCATAACTTTAATAATTCTCATATTTGATGGGGCCTCCAATTTCAACTACCGCGCCGTCTTCTGAATAGAAGCGAATGTATTCTTTCCCTTTAAAATAGTGGCGCAAACGCAGGAATGTATTGACCATTCCGATCCCGCTCTTTTTTTGGAGAAAATCTTCACGGTTCAGCGTGCTGCCGATACTATCTATGTCTTCCTGGCTAAATCCGCTTCCGTTGTCCTTAATGCGGACCCTCCATTCGTTACCGATCGTGTAGATTCGTATATCAATTTTCCATGGAGCCTCCGTGTTCGTGAATCCATGCAGAAAGCAATTCTCGACAATCGGCTGAATGATCAATTTGGGAACAATGATTATTTCGTCCGAAATCTGATTGTCGATTGTGTACATAAAAAGCTTGTCGTATCTTTTTTTCATCAGCGAAAGGTATGTGTTCACATGATCTATTTCTGTATTGATCGTAGCATTTTTCATGTTGAAATCAATTGTATAGCGAAGCATCTCCGATAAATCAAGGCACATCTGATACACGATCTCATTACTCGCTTTCATACCGTAAGCACCGATTACGGAAAGTGTATTATAGATAAAATGCGGATTCAGCTGTGCCTCCAAAGCCATGATCTGTGTTTTCATCTCACGTGTTTTAATTTCTACCAGCTGATTCGAACTTTCATGGACCGTTTCGATCAGGCCTTGTACAGATTTGGCCAGCATCTCCATTTCACCCTGCATTTCGCCAGCCTTCAAGTGGAGGTTGGGATCTTTGGCATCCGCATCAAGTACAATATCCGTCAGCCGCCGCACCGGTTTGGTAACAGCGCGGACGATCAAGTAAATGATCAGGACCATGAACAGGAATATGGTTACATATGTGACCAGAACAATCCGCCCTATGCTTCTCATTGGGTAATTATAAATATTCTGATCTGTATATTGAACGATCCGCCAGCCGGTATTTTCCATCCGGCTGTATGATACGATAAGTCCGTGGCTGTTCCCGGTGAGTATGGTTCCGTCTTTTTGATTATAGTCATATGCCTCAATTAACCCGGTTTGCCCGGCAGTTAATTCTGCATTTGAATAAACAACTTTATTCTGGTTGTCGAGAACCGCTATGTTAATGCCGTCAACCATTTTATCGAGTTCAAGTATCGGCAGATTAATCTCCACAAATCCAAATACACCGCCGTAATTATTGCGGATTGGCCGCACAACGCTTATCACACTGCTGTTATAGGAGGTCCATATATCGTCATGAGTAGGGATGAAGAACTTGTAAGTATCCGAGGTCATCATATCCTCATAACCCATGCTGCTGTTACGGATCTCCGTTTTTTCGATGCTTTTGTCGTATTGCGTAGAAATCCCGGTATTGTCATAATTCCGGGAGACAAGCTTTATCCTCGCGTTTACCATTTTGGATGACATAATCGAATACAGGACATTTTTTATTTCGCTTGTGACCTGCGGATGATAGTCAAAATAATTTTCATCGGTATCCGGCGGAATTTCAGACAGCGTTGTAACGATATAGTCCGATGCATTCACGGCAATTGCAATGCGGTCCATTTCAGCGAGTACGGTTGTGATCTGCTCCTGGACTTTTATCGTTGTGTTCATCTGGTTATCTGAGGCGGCTATCTCCATCTGATTAATCGTATATGTATAGAAAACAATGCCGGACACCATCAGAATGATGCCAACAAACACGGTGAACAATAGAAACAGAACATTTTGAAATTTGATTTTTCGCATCATTCACCTGCCTCTTTATTGAATACTTCTGCATTTCACTTCTCTTTCGAGGAACCGTGCAAAATTGAATAAGATCTTTGGACCTTCTTCCATTACCGATTCACCGGAAGTGCGGTTCTCAAACGGTACTTAAACGGTTCTCTTACGTTACTTGCCCGGTACTTGCCCGGTCGGGAACAAGTTGACCAACCTGTTTTCGATAAATCTCAACGCGAAACGCATCGCCGATTTCAGAAATTCAGGCTCAGGAAAACAGCGTTGGCACAATCTTCTAAAAAATTCGTCGAATACCCGTTCCCCTCTGATAATGTACGACTATTTTATCATTTTAACATTCCTTAATACTGATACGCCTGATGACAAAATAATATTAGCGACTACAACTACAATTCATATTACATTATTGAGGCTTATGGTGGTCATAATTAGTCCAATTCTACGAAAAATACTAACTCAGTACTGATAACTTCAGATAATTGAAAAATCACTGGAGTAACGGCCTCTTCTTATGTGTTTTTGGGTGGAAAACACCTCAAACGACCTCTATTCGGGGTCGTTTGAGGCGTTTCTTATTCACCTATTGTGTATTCTCTGTGTTTTGAGCGCAGTAAATTCAGTGGTATGCTTTTCTTCCGCTTTTTCTACTATGTATCAGGCGATTTCTTTCTCGTGAAGCATCTGGCCGCATCGATTTCCCTGAATTTTGGCATGGAGTTTGTTTATGTTGTAGCCCATGCTCATCAGCAGGAATTCCGTTCGGACGTTTTTTGTTCCCCGCATCAGGAATTTTCGGAAACCACTGTCTTCTTTTATAACGCCAAAGGCTCCTTCGACTTGGATGGACCGATTCATTCGAAGGAGAATTCCTTTGGGAGTCGTTATGTTTTTCAAAGAGTTTTGCCGTAGTTCAGCAAAGGGTTTTGAAATTTCCATTTGTCGATTCTGTTGACTCTTTGTGCATTTCTCTTTGTAAGGAGGGAGTCGAACCCTACTCTTAACAGTTTATATGTGCAATTATTACGAAAAACCGCTCATAGCACGTTTTGCCTCACTTGTTTTCCAAAATCGCTCAATTAACATGTTGAACGTCAGTCAAAAACGTCAGTCATAAATATTAGATAGTAGTAGGGTTAACTGATTTCTGAACTACATACGATTTGTTGACGTTTTATTAACGCCTTTGTTTTAACCGTACCTTGTTAACTTTCCGAAAATTAATAAATAATATCCGTTCCACGCAATATGAAATGAACGGACATCATGCGGATTATGCTTATTCTGCCTTAATATATCGCTGCAAACTGCTCTTCGGTTTATCCGGAATCGTAAGCTTAATAAACCCTTTTTCTAATAATGGGTTAAGGACAGCCTCTCTAAAGTGTTCTCGGTGAGTAAGCCCAATAAATTCCTGCATTTCGCTTCTTTTTCGAGGAACTGTACAAAATTCAATAAGCTCTTTGAACCTTTCTTCCATTACCGATTCAGTGCTTGTACGGTTCTCAAACGGCACTTGCTCGGTACTTGCTCGGTACTTGCTCGGTACTTGCTCGGTACTTGCTTGATCGGGAGCAAGTTGCTTAACCTGTTTTCGATAAATCTCAACGCGAAAAGCATCACCAACTTCAGAAAACCCAGGTTCAGGCAAACCGGCGTGGGAGCAGTCTTCTAAAATACGCCGAATACCAGTTCCCCAGCTCTCGATCAGATGCATTTTGTCAAAAACACGTGCAATCGTACGATTTCTGGTTTCAGATCTTCCTGCTTTGATAGAAGCAATATCTAAAGATCCATACAACATTCCAGGCGATGTAACTTCAACTCTGTCATCGTAAA
>Ga0209100_1000724_pt1 | contig 26148 bp, 16 predicted proteins | sample lystaG_FD_185480 | JGI IMG/M metagenome (GOLD analysis project Ga0209100, IMG submission 185480) | Glacier valley bacterial and archeal communities from Borup Fiord, Nunavut, Canada, to study Microbial Dark Matter (Phase II) -... | ecosystem: Environmental > Aquatic > Freshwater > Ice > Glacier ... | reverse complement strand
GGCTGTATATAAAAAAACCGACCAATAAAAAACTGGTAAGAGATTCCTACCCCTAAATCAGTTGAAGGAATGTTTTGATTTATACTTGTTAACAACTGTTTTACTTTAAATGTGTGCCTTTCGGCGTAACCATAAATTTCTAGATTTCTCCACACATTATAGCCAAGGAAAATTCCCGGAGATGTAGTGTAATAACGTTCAAAACCATCGACGGTCCCGCTAAGAGCTTGTACATCGACGTTATAGTCGCCCCCGTTTATGACACTGGCCCTAAGCCTGAATTTTTTGTAGCGGTAAGAAACCGCAAAATGATATCCACCGGTAAAAAACATCGGAACCAGACTTTCTACTTCAAAAGCCTGTTCTACTTCATAATTTCGTGGATTTGGGTTCCAAAATGTTCCCCTAATTGTATCTGACTGTGCTGAGAGAATAGTTGTTATAAAAGCGAATGCAACCAAAAGAAAGAATGACTTTTTCATATCAATAAGTTTTAAAATTCATGATACAAAAATCAGCATTCGTTTAGGATCAATTGCTCCACATTTGTTACCAAATTGCTCTATTCAAATAATTCTTTACGAATTCTGCTCAATGACTTTGGAGCAATTCCAAGGTAATTGGCAATATGGTAAAGCTGCACTCTTTGAAAGATTTCAGGAAATTTAAGCAGTAAGTTTTCATAACGTTTCTTTGCTGAAAGCACTTGTAAACCGATACTTTGTTGGACAATTCTTAAATAGGCTTGTTCCATTAAAATCCTGCCTAGCCGTTCAGTTTTGGGGATTTTGATATATAATTCTGATAAATCAAGCTGCTTAATGACCCACAATTCGGTGGGTTCAATCGCCTTAATAGTAATAAGCGATGGGGTATTGTTTAAACGGCTAAGATTGTTGGTGACCCAATCACCCTCAAAAGCAAAGTCGGTGGTAACTTCATTGCCATTGTCCAAGGACTTGAAATAAATCAATATTCCTTGATTAACAAGACCGATAAAATTGCATATCTGGCCTTCTTCCAAAAAATACTCGTTTTTCTTAAGCTTTTTCAATTCGAAGGAATTGCAACACACCAATAATTCCTCATCAGTTAGAGAAACGATCGGGTCAATATTGCTTTTTATTTTACTGATTTTATCCATAAACGATTTAATGAATGTGTCTTTTTTGTTTGCGGTACAACCTCCGCAGTTTTACTCAGATCGGGATCCCATGTATTCGGGATAAGCTTCTTGAAAAGTGTTCCTTTTCATTTCGGATTGATGTTCCTGATTGCTTGACAATGATGCTATAATACCCGATTTGTCGGAAAGTTGGCTCTAAACAAAAACTATTTTTTTCTTACCAGCGGATGATTTAATCCACCTACGTCGTGATTAATAACTTCGTATTCTTTCAGTTTAGAAAAAAGCTGGGTTAGATTTTTGAATCCATAGGTACGAGCATCAAAACTAGGGTCTATCTTTCGTAAATTACTTCCTATGTTGGCAATAAGTGTTGCCTCCTCCTCATTTATCGACAGATCATAAGCTTTATTGATTAAGCTCATATTTATTGATGGGTAATTTTTTGACTTCGTCACCTTAACTTCCTCAACTTCTTTGGTGACTTTTATGGCTTTGGTGGTTGCTTTATTCCTTCTAGTCTTGGCTGGCTTGGTAATTTGCTCCTGGGCAGGTACTTCCTCAGAAATGTTTTCGCAGTATGTAAAGACTTCGCATGATTGAACAAACGCATTTGGAGTTGTTTTTACACCAATGCCCATCACAAAAACTCCATCTTCTCTAATTCTCTTTGCTAATCCTGTATAGTCACTATCACTGGATACAATACAAAATCCATCAACCATTCTATCATGCAAAATGTCCATCGCATCAATAATCATGGAACTGTCGGTCGAGTTTTTCCCAGCTGTATAGGCAAATTTTTGAATTGGATTAAATGACAATTCATTCAATTTATCTTTCCAACTATTCATATAGGGTGATGTCCAATCGCCATATATCCTACGAATAGTGGCTTTCCCATATTTAGAAACTTCCTCAAGAATAGGTTTTAATAGTTTAGCCTGTGCATTATCACCATCGACTAAAATTGCAATTTTCGTTGTTTTGCTGTCCATTATTTTTCTATTAATGATCTTTATTTAAATAATATACGAAGTTAAAGAAGGTTTGTTATAATTAACACTAACATGTAAGCATAATTAAATTTAAAGTACTTTTTCAATCCTATTTTCTCCCTCCCAAAACTACTTATTTCAATTATTAAAAATCAATTATTTTATAGTTATTTTCCAATTTTTCCAACAGATCCACCACCATAGATATGCTGGCCTATATGTTGTTTTTGTGTACGTTAAGTGTTGCTTGTGTGTAGATTATGTGTATCCATACACATAAAAAACACACAATCATCACTTAACGTACACAAAAACAACATCAATAGCAGAAGAAAAAGGACGACACTCATAAAACTGCAATCCAATTTAGCCCAAGTCTATCAATCCCGTTATCTATTTTGTTGGTTTTTTGATTGGGATAATCCATAGGTAAAAGTTCGACTTGAGTAAATGTTTTACCTTTCTCAAATGTTTGAGTATTATATGTGTTATTAATAAAACATTGAAATTTATATAAATTTTTAGCCATATATTTATATAAATAATTTGGTATAAGCGTTTAGACCGCCCAAATAAAGTTGTTGTATAATTGTTATTTGTCTATCATACTGTCATTTACGAAATAGTTTATTTCTAATTTAAACATTCAATTGAGATAATCTGCTAAATAACCAACGAAAATCAAAATTTGATATATACAAGCAACTGAAATTCAACTATTAAGAATGGGCGGCTTAAGCGCTTATACCAATAATATTATTTAAAACCATCTTTTTTTATGAATGAATCGAATATTGTATCCATATTTGACTGCCTATTGTACCTAAAATAGTACTCATCAAGGTATTCTTGAAGGCATTCTTTGCTTCAATTATGATATATTCCTCTTAAACATCCTTTCATATTCATAATTTGAATATAGATATTCTTAAAACTTTTAAGAAGGTGACTACTTTTCTATAAAATGCAGGCTATGGCAGAAGTTACTGATGAATCCCATATTTCGGAGATGGTGTGAGAGGGATTACTTCATCAACTAACCAATGGAAAAGACATATACTCGATTAATATCTGTTGTTTATTTAAATTCAGTCATAATGAAATCTACATTTCGCAATTAATATTTCATCTTCTTTCACTTTATTTATCAATCTGTGTTCGCTATCAATTCTGCGCGACCAATATCCCTTATACTTATGTTCCAATGGTTTTGGCTTTCCTATGCCAGAAAAAGGAGTTTGTGAAATATCTTTTAATAAATCGTTTATTTTCGACAATATTTTCTTATCAGTCTTTTGCCAATACGTATAATCCTCCCAAGACTCATCAACAAATATGTATCTCATTGATCCAAAAGGTCTTTTTGAAATGATGAACCAGTTCTGAGTTTTTCAATGGCTGAATCCAATCTTCTTTTATTGGTCTTCGATGACAATTCTTGATAGGTGGCATTTAGCGAATTATACTCGTCTAACGACATAATAACCACACCGCTATCTTTACCTCTGTTAATTATCAAGGTTTCAGAGTTCTCTGTCACACGGTCAATATACTGTTTAATATCTTTACGAAAATCAGAAATTGTTGTTGTTAACATGATATCGTATATTTTGTACGTTTGAGTGTACAAATATAAATATAAATAGTTGAATCTTGCTTTTTCGTTTCAGTTTTTTAAAATGGTGCAACAATGTTTTTACCCTATACTCAAGACGAGACAGATTGCATGCTTTGCATTTTGAACGTTTACGTCAATTACGTAATTAACTTCCGCAAGGGGGTATTGTTGAACCAGGAGCCAAGAGGTGCTGATCAATATTGATAATTTACTTAAATCACGTAAACTGCGGTATCTTCGCTTTCTTCAGAACCTAAAAGTTGTTACTTAGCAAGTTGCTATTTCTTATGAAGATACATAACATCTGAACGTTGAGCCTCTGATAAAGAGTAGTTACCTGCTCAATATTTATGGGTAGATTATTTCTCAGTATTATACATAGAACTCAATATTTTAACATTTACCGCTTAGTACATGACAAAAATATAGGAACTTTAATATAACTTAGATAAGATCCTGAATGTATATATCTTAAAAGTGATTACCAATCTCTAAAAAGATATAATATGACATCCAGGATCGAGTATAAAAGTAATGAATTAGTTTCCATTTTCCATGAACAATCAGGATGGAATTTGGCAAGGGTAAAGTTCTTTGTTTTATTTATTTGTGCACTGTGTAAAGTAAAAACTGTTGGGTTTGAGAAGTTGGCTATTGCTTTTGACAGCCCGGCCAGTTCTGATTCATCCCTTCGACGCATACAACGCTTTATGGCTACCTATGTTTTGGATACCGAGATGATTGCCAGATTGATATTCAAGCTATTACCACACAAACCCCCTTATCGCCTGGCCCTTGATAGGACCAACTGGAAGTTTGGAGGGTTGAATATTAATGTGTTGGTGGTTGCGGTTGTTTACCAGGGGGTTGCCTTTCCCTTGATCTTTAGTCTGCTGCCAAAGGCTGGTAATTCAAATACCAAAGAACGCATCAAGCTCATTGATCGCTTCATTGATCTGTTTGGCCTGGAATCCATCGATTGCTTGATAGCGGACCGTGAGTTTGTGGGACAGAGGTGGATCAAGTATCTGAACGACCATAAAATCCTGTATTATATCCGAATCCGTGAAAACTTTAAGGTTGTGCAACCACGCAATGGCAAATGTGTAAAGGTAAGTTGGCTGTTTTCAAATTTACCACTGAACACCTGCCGGGTTAACTACCGGATCGTTAGTGTGAACAATCAACTGTGCTACCTGAGCGGTTCAAAAGTAAAAAACAAACAGGGCAAACCTGAATTGCAAATCCTTGTTTCGTTCAACCACCCCGAATCTGCAATGCAGATATACAAAGACAGGTGGCAAATTGAAACAGCATTTAAAGCTATGAAAACAAGCGGGTTTAATATTGAAGACACACATCTGACAGACCTTGAAAGGATCGAAAAACTCCTGGCTTTGGTCATTGTGGCTTTTACCTGGGCATATGTGGTGGGTGATTATTTAAATCATTACATCAAACCAATTAAGATAAAAAAACATGGGAAAAGAGCCAGAAGCATTTTCAAATATGGGCTTAATTATATTTCATCAGTTCTATTAAACGCTCATTTTCAGTCAGATATAAATATATTTAAATTTTTGTCATGTACTTAGGGAATCCTGAGTAATTGTAATCGAATCGGTTAAGTTATAAAGCATTTGAGCCAGTTATGTATTATTGGCAATAATTAAGCAGAATGGATTGTATTTGTATCATTTCTTTATTTTTTCATTTAGTGTGGATAAAAAATCCACTCTTAAAAAGGGGGAGATTGCAAATCGCAACCTGCATTTGCAAACATCCTAACTAATTAGGGGAAGGGGCTTATGGATATCTAAATAAAAATCCTGCCAGGGTTGCGAAGCTTGACGGGATTTTAGGATAACGTTTAATAGTTTTTATACAATGATTTTTCTATTGATCAACTATCATGCAAGTAAATTAAGATCAATCATGTAATCTTAAATTCTATTGCTTTATTAGTTTTGCTACTCTGCTTCCCTCATTGGTCTTCAACTTTATTAAATAGATTCCGTCTGGTAGATTTGAAATGTCTATTTCAGTGATTAGTTGAGTCGAATTTACTTCTTTGATCCATTCTCCTGTGAGTGTATAAATAGATATCTTATTGTTGTATGAATTTGTTGGTGTTTTAATAAAAACTTTTTCATTTGCAGGATTTGGATATACAGATAGAATATCGTCTCTATTATCATTTGAAAATTCATTAATGATTGAAGTTTCAAGTTGATTGACATTGTATAAGACTTTGGCAGTTCCGGATATCAATCCATGCCCACCAATTCCAGGTGAATAATTAGAGCCAAAAGCATCTGTTGAGAAAATGAACTCAGGTATTTGCTTGTTAGTGTTAATAATAACCACCCCATCTTCACCCTTTACTCCATTTTCACCATTTGAAACTGGAAAAACACCAACACCGCCAACCCCACCTTTACCGCCAGCTTGACCTAACGACAAAAACATAGGCTTTGAAATCGGATCATAACTGATTTCATTGGCTGCGATTACAAGTATTCCCCCACCATATCCACCTCCACCACCACCAGGTCCTCCAAAACCATTACCACCTTGAGCTGATCCGAATATGGCTCCAGCTCCCCCATTACCACCACCACCTGTACCCCCAGCTCCGATGACTATAGAAGATGGAGCTGGATTTGATCCTACGTCAACAGCATCACCACCTACACTAATCAAAGAATTATTTCCACCAATTCCACCAGCTCCTCCATTGTCGTCTCCACTTCCACCATATACTCCATTACCTGCAGTACCAACCCCCAATATGCCACGAGATCCGCCTTTGCCGCCACCAAATCCACCACCGCCACCACCCCCGCCAGATCCTCCGAACGCCTCAAGAGTTCTATATTGGCCCCATCCCAATGGAATCAGATAATTTTTCCCCATTCCGCCATTTGCTCCTGCTCCGCCATCACCGCCTTTACCAAAAGTGCCGGGATACAGGGAGTATCCATCTCCTATATATGGGGAGGCATAATTTCCTATGCTTAATTGTGTTATGTTTTTAAGGAGGTTATCCGGAGCATCTGGATAGTATCCGTTCCTGACCCGGATGGAAACATTCTTACCAATTTGTAATGTATTTTCCACTTTTATAACCAGCTGCGATATACCATAGCTAAGCAGTGTAGCGCCTTCATCTATTATAAGGTTATCATATTCATAAATACCGGCAAATGGATAATTTCCTTTTGTAGGCAAAGTTACTTTTCCAAAAAGTATAGCATACTTCTGAGAATTTACTACTTCCAATCCCTTTTCTATAGTGATAGTTGTATCGCCATAATTTATATGAATATCGTATTGACCCACAGGAGTATTATTGAAGGTAAAACCAGCCTTAATAACAGTGAGATCGTTACAAAGAATTGTTTCACCAGTTACCAAATTACCACCGGAAGTTAAAGTCAATTTTGTGTTCCTGGTAAATCCGTTTCCTTTAAAAACAATGGTATCAGTTCCATTGTTTCCTGCAATCTTCCTATTGTAACTCAATACACAATATTTAGGGAAGTGCAGATAATTAAAAGTATAGGAATTCGTAGTCCCGGCAATAAACCCATGTACCAATGCATAATACTCGCCATCTAATTTAGTATGGAAAGCCTGATCTGTAGTACTTTCTTTCTTGCTAATTGTTTTTATTCTATTGCCTGCAGGATCGAAAAGATCAATTATAACAGATGTATTTGATTTGAAAACCAGACTATCGCCCGCTATTGCTTTATCCATATAAAAATGAATGGTATCACCTTTGGGATAATTTTTGATTAGAGGGACTCCATTTGACAATGTCTCACACTGAACTTTCACAGAATAGGGATGAAGTACTGAATCTTTAGATACGACACTCCATTGATTTATTTTATCTTGAAATTGGATATTGAAAATAAATTGACTGTGAAAGGTTATTTTATTCCCATTTATGGGATCGGGATAAAACTCGTAATGATCAGGAGTGGATTTTGCTGGAGCAGGGATATTTACACTGCTAAGAATAAGCGGATTGATTGGATCAACCGTTACCGTTATTTGTTGGGAAAAATTTTTATCTAACCAATACCGATAGGCAACCATCTTGTTCTCTCCAATAGGTAAATTGACGGGTTGTTTAATGAAAAATTGAATGGATGGGACACTCCAAGCTCCTGCTTTATCCTGAAAACGGACATAGAAAGTATGTAATCCTTCAATCATATTAACGGTAGTTATTGAGCTGACCAAAGAAAATGAGTCATTTGCTGATATAGTTTCAGTGCTCTTGCCTACATAATCATTATCGAACCAATATTCGTATTTCACAATCCCATTATTTGAAATGAAAGTTGTTTTATTAAAAAATTGATTGGTTGTTGTACTCCAGACTCCTGAAACATCCTGAAAACGAAGTCGAAAAGTGTGAAGGCCTTCCGGCAAACCTGAAGTTGATACTGAGGTATTTAAAGTATATGTATCGGAGGGAGTAATACTGGCAGTTGTTATAGCTTGATCGTTATTGTCAAACCAATATTCGTATTGCTTGATTTGCTTTTGGGCAAAACAACCAACAGAAAGACTTAAGAGCAACCCAATGAAAAATAGCTTTTGCATGGCAGATTAATTATCTTGTGCTTTGACTGAAATATTGATTTGCAGGTTGCCGTCGGGTTCTGTTTTTGTTGCAACGGTTTTACTCACAATTGATGGGTTTGAAGGAACTCCATTTTCTTTAAACGATAGGCCACCATAAAGCCCCACTTGAGTCCCATTTGTACCAATATAAGTGCCAGATTTTTTTAGGTGGTAATCTTGCAAATAGCTTATTAAATTGCCTGTTTGATTGATAAAAATATCGGATTGAGCAATGCCGGTATAATTGGCAGTTTTATTAACTTCTTCCGGATCTGAAGAAACAAACAGGTTTTTATTAATGGTATTTGCCGCACCATTATAAAAGAGATATTTATTGCCTAGAAAAACATTATTTTGTATAATAGAATGATTGCTGTCCAAAAAAGTACTACTATACACATTAGTAGCATTGAATAGAAAAATATTTCCTTCAATCAATGCATTATCTGGAATATAATTAACAGCGCCCTGAACGATTGAGTTTCTTAATAAAAAGTTATTCCCCCGTCCATTACCATATGCAGATCCAAAATAGATTGCCCCTGAAATAAAGCATTCTTCAAATGAACAATAGTCTTTACTTGCTGTGGTAGTTGAATTAAAATTGGCCTGTGTAAATCCACATCGTATTACTTTTATATAGTTGATAGAGCTTAAATAATCATACGTTAATGCTCCGCTTATATATAATCCTTCCAGCCTTAAGCTGTCAGCACCTTTGGAAATGGTCAATGCCTTGGTGATTTGCGTTTGCTTACCTTCAATGGGGAAATGTCCGGCACCTGTTATCTTTACTCCTTTTTCAATGGAAGTTGGAGGGTCGAAATAGCCTGCTGATAGATAAATTCGGTCGCCATTTAACGAAGCATTATAAGCATCAGCAAAGGCGCTTAAACCATAAAATACTTTAGAAGTACCATTGTGTTCGAGGGTAGCAACTGGTTCCTGAGCTGTAACAGTTTGAAAGGCTAACATGCTGCAAACGAGAGTAGCGAAGAAGATGAGATTTTTCATTGGAGATTTTTTATTGGGTAATTGATGAATAATTTTTAGGGTTTTTTGTTTGTACATATAAAATTACATAGAAAAAACGGACTAAAAAAAAGCCTATAAGGGCTTTTGGGGAAATCAGGTTGTATAGACAGAAATCAGGTAATATATAGCAGATATGAGGTAAATTAAAGTTTTGTAGAAAGGTTGAGGAATGGAGTAACCTGAAGGTTTTGTTCTCCAATTTGGTAACCGGACATGGAAATTCAATGATGCTTGTATACGAATTTTTCGCCATCTCCGCCACTCCGCCAACTCCGCCACTCTATAAATTAATAGTTTTAACCATTAAAGGTAAGAAATCGCGTTGAAAGGTTTGATATCACTGCCTTTCAATTAAAATACCTACCTTTTTTAGAATGGGAATCTGTATTTCACTCCTCTCATCTGGCATTGAATGGTTTAATTTGCCTTATCTCTGATAAACAGGCAGATAGCCGTTGATTATTAACACATAATCAATTAAATGCAAGGTAAAAACAGGCATTTAAATTCATTTAATGAAAAATACAATGGCGGAGTTGGCGGTCTTGTCGGCAATCGTTCCAGAAATTGTTCCTTTTTGTAATTAGTTTTTGTCGAATTAAGATGATACAATTATTAAAACACCTGACTTTAAATAAAATCCTGCCAGGGGGAAGGCCTGACAGGATTAGAAAAATTGAATATTTAATTACTACTCTACTACGATTTTCTCACACCAGCAGTCATTGCGATCAATGACCAGATTGATAGTATAAACGCCACTGCGAAGACCATTGATAACCATCCTTTTGTGTAATTGGTTGATTGTCCTTAAGACAGTACCGTTTAGAGAAGTAATGATTAACCTTCCTTGTCGCAGTGATTCTTCAGGATATGTAAATTCAACTTGAATTTCGTTTCCTAATTTTGACGGATTAGGATAAACAATCATTTCTCCATTGTCGGATAACCGAAGGTCTTTTACTCCGACTGAGTTGTCGTAAAATGTAATGTCTGGTACTTTTACTTTTGCTTCCTTGTTATCAGCGCTATCAACCGCAGTTACATAAAACGAATATTCAATACCTTTCTCAAACACAAAGTCAGTTGTGGTTTGAGAGGTTCGTGTTAATAAAGAGGTGTATTCACTAGTTCCTTTTTTTACAAACACGTTGTAACAATAAACACCTGAACCGTTTTTATTGTCTTGACCCAGCCAGCTTATTGTTGTTGTTGTATCTGAGGCCAGAACTGCCGGCGACATTTTGCTTGTTGGAGCTATCAAATCCTTTTTATTGCTCCATGTTGGGGTCAAAATAGGTTTGTTGTAATCGAAAACAATTGACGCACGGTTACTTACAGTTGCTTCATCTTCAATACCTTCTTTTAGGTCGATGGTAAAGGCAACACATCCTTGACCCGAGCCAATTGAATCGTTTGGCGGAAGAAAGCCTACAAACGGATCCGTTGGTAAGTTATCGGTCATCGGATCGATGGCTTTCAAATACCAGTGGGCTATTCCGGTTGATTTATCCAACGTTAAATGAACTTCAGTAATCAGGTTCATGGCAGGGCGCATATCTACTTTCCAGGTATGTTCCCGGGCATCGAATGGAGCTTGTACAATTTTATTGCCGATTTTAACATACCCGGCTTTAAAGCTGTTAATGTCAAACGATTTCAAATCCAACGTATCCGTTATGTACACTTCTTGCGCAGGAGCTGTGGCAATGGCCTTGTTTTCGAAGTTAATAATATAAGTAAAGTTCGTTCGGTTGGCATTAAAAGATTTGCTGCCCGATGGAGAACGATAGCCAATTTTATCATTGGGGTCGTAAGAACGTATGGGTGAAGGTTGAATCTTATCAGTTTTTGGTGGATTTGGATTGCATTCACCCGATATAAATACAGAGTTATATACTTCACTGCAAGATGCTATTGCTTGCAGAATATCAGCGGCTTTACTAAGTCTTTTAAATAATTCCGTTTGAAGATTTTTAGGGACACAGCCTACGAGACTAAATATTACTTTGTTAAAATAGCCAATAGTTAAATCTGCTAAAATTGCATTTTTATCTTCTTCTACTGCATCACATCCAAGAGTGAATCCAAAATTAGCATTGGTTGATAGAACATTAAATGCACAAGCTATTTCATCTGCCTTGAATGTTATTTCATAAAATACACCCACCATTGAAAGCACGCAATCAAATGCCTTATAACCACAACAAAACTCATTTAAATTTGCATTTTTTAATATAGAACCTCTAAGATCTTCAAGCCTTGAAGGTACATTTGCGCTGATTTCTAATTGTGCATTTGCGGATATGGTTATTGTTATTGTATAAACCGAATTTGGAGCTATAGAAGCAATATAGAAGTCATTTTTTAAATAATAAGCCGCTTTAGTTGCATCATAATATTCAAGGAAATGTTGTCTGTCTTTAAAATTATAGCAATAATCTTTTATCGCATTAATTACTTCCTGCGACAATGAAGTACAGTCTATATCTGATAACTTAGGTTTCGAAATATTTCCACTTATTTTTATGTCTTTTATTGCTTCAGCAGTATCATACTTTATCGATATGCCCAGTGGTACTCCATATGCAGTTGTATTTCCTTTATTCTCCACCTGAATTGTATAAGTAACTGGAGCTCCACTTCTAAAAACAGTAGATCCTAATATAGTTACATCCAACTCTATCGGGGTATTTCCTTCCACTTCCATTCCATCTGTGATGGTGATAATTGTGTCTCCTAAATCGACTTCGAGGTTGTAAAACCCGATCGGTATGCTATCAAAGTTGAAACTTGCATTCAATCTGGCCATGCTGTTACATGCCAAATTTAAAGGAGTTAAGACCAGACCACCTTCCTGAACCAATCTCACTTTACTGGTCGATGTAAACCCATTACCTTCAATAGTTAGCAGACTGGTTCCCTTATTCCCTACTTTTTTGGGAGTATAAGCGAGTACCGCGTATTTCGCAATATGGGTATAGTTTATGGTGTACATTTCTGAAGGTACTGTTTTAAATCCACGAACCAGGGCATAATATTCCCCGTCAAGTTTGGCGCGTATGCCATTCATTTGGGTACTCATTTCTGCCGGAACTGTTAATAACTTCTTCCCAAATGGATCGTAAATATCTATGGTAAATGGCTGATCCAATTGAAGTACCAAACTATCGCCTTCGAGCGCACTCATTGAATAAAAATGGATGGTATCAGATGTTGGAATCGTTTTAACAAAAGGAACTTTCGAATGTAGAGTATCACAGATTACATCTGCTATGTATTTGTAGCGGGTCGTATCAATGCTGATTGAACTCCATTGATCTGCCATATCTTTAAACTGGATATTGAACAAAGAAATTCGGTTATAGTTTACGGTTATCCCTTTGAAAGGATCGGGATTAAATTCGTAATCACCCGGCGTAGCAATCTTTTTTGCACTTATAGGAATGAGCTGGTTCTCCATAATAAGTGGATTGGCCGGATCGACGGTTATTGTAATTTGTTTGTCAAATTCATTGCCTAGCCAATACCGATATGCTGTGATCTTGTTATTATCCAGTCCGGAATATGTTTTCGGTTTTACAAAGAACTGCGTGGTGGTTGAACTCCATGCACCGGTGGCTTCCCTGAACCTGATTTGAAAGGTATGCAAACCGGCAGGTAATTTACTGGTTGCAACTGATGAAAACAACGACAGATCGCTTTGAGGTGAAACTTCCTGCGCCGTTTTTCCCGCATAATCGTTGTCGAACCAGTATTCGTATTGGGCCAATTTCCCTTGTTCCCTAGTTGTAGCTTGTGTTTTTACAAAGAATTGCGTGGTGGTTGAACTCCATGCACCGGTGGATTCTCTGAACCTGATTTGAAAGGTATGCAACCCTTCAGGCAGATTACTGGTTGCAACAGATGATACCAACGACAGATCACTTTGAGGTGAAACTTCCTGCGCCGTTTTTCCCGCGTAATCGTTGTCGAACCAGTATTCGTATTGGGCCAATTTCCCTTGTCCTCTGGTTGCAGCTTTTGGTTTTACAAAGAACTGTGTAGTGGTTGAACTCCATGCACCGGTGGCTTCCCTGAACCTGATTTGAAAGGTATGCAAACCGGCAGGTAATTGGTTGGTGGCAACAGATGATACCAACGACAGATCGCTTTGTGACGAAACCTCCTGCAACTTTTTATCGGTGTATTCGTTATCGAACCAATATTCGTATTGGGCCAATTTCCCTTGTTCAATGGTTGTAGCATTTTTTTTTACAAAGAACTGCGTGGTGGTTGAACTCCACGCACCTGCATTATCCTGAATCCGGATTTGAAAAGTATGCAGACCAACAGGTAATCCAACTGTTGCAACTAGGGTCTTTAATTCATAACTTGATGTGGGGGTAAACGGTACGTTGGTTTTGGCAGAATAACCATCATCAAACCAGTACTCGTATTGTTGTACTTTCGTTTGTGCAAAGCAGGCAAATGCCAAACAGAAAAAAAAGCAACTGAAAAATAGCTTTCTCATAATGGTTTAGTTTGCTTGTGCTTTTACAGTAATGTTCACATCCAGATTGCCGTTTACATCGGTTTCTGAAGCAATATGTTTTGATGTAATCTGTGGATTGGTAGGTAATCCTTTTTCTTTAAATGGAATGGTGCCTCCATATAGACCTACCTGGGTGCCATCTGTACCAATATATTTTTCAGGGTTTTTTAAGTGGTAATCATGAGTATAATCAATTGCATTTCCTGTTTCATTGACAAAGATATCGGCTTGTGGAACACCTAAATAATTATTGCTATATGAATTTGTACCAAAATTCACTGTAGACTGAATAAATAAATTATTAATTAAAGTGTTTGAATCGAATCCCCTAAATAAGAAATATTGAGTGATTATAATATTGTTATTTATCAAAGAACCAATGACATTGCCAAAGGCAACAGAGGAAATCGGAATAAAAATATTCCCGTCTATTTGAGCTGATCCATTTATGTTTGATACGCTTGTTTCATACCAATTATCCAAAATTATCGGCGTACTTTTAATTATAGAATGGTAGACATAGAGATTTATTCCATAGTTATTGAAATTAATTCCCCCTTCAATAAAACACTCTTCAAAAGAGCAATAATTTTTGCTTGCTAATTCAGAATTGGAATTGAATCGAGCACTAGCCAATCTACATCGAATTACTTTTACATAGTTGATAGAACTTGCTGCTGCATAATTTATATCACCATCAATATACAATCCTTCCAAACGCAAGCTATCTGCCCCGAAATTTATGGTTAGACCACTTAATATTTTGGTTCGCTTCTCAACCACGCCTGTTGGATCAGGGAAATGACCCGAGCCTATTACTGTAATCCCTTTTGCGAATGCTGTCGGTGCATTAAAATAACCGCCTGAGAGGTTAAGTGTATCACCTTTTACAGAAGCATTGTAGGCTTCAATCAATGAATTTTGTCCATAGAATGCTTGTGCTACACCGTTGTGTTGCAGGGTGGTAACGTATTTTTGAGCGCTAGTTGCTAACACCAATGCAAATAATGCTATATTTAAGGTTAAAAGTTGTTTTGTTTTCATTGTGGATTGTTTTTTGGTTTTGTATTTATTTCTAATGTTTTAGTTTTTCTGTGCTTTTACTGTAAAGTTGATAGGTAAATTTCCGTTTGTGTCAGTTTGGTCGGCTATATTCTTATTGATAATCTGCGGATTGGAAGGAAGACCTTTTTCTTTAAATGGAGTAGTTCCTCCATATATTCCAACTTGAGTTTCATCGGTACCAATGTATTGTTCCGGATTCTTTAAGTGATAATCGTGGGTGTAATCAATCGCGTTTCCTGTTTGATTGATAAAGATATCGGCTTGCGGAATGCCTAAATAATTATTATTAGCTGTGTTTAGCGGGAAATCCCAGGAACCTCTAATAAATAAATTATTAAAATATGAATTTCCATAAGAATAACCGTCATATACACAATCTCGGCTTAATACTATGTTATTTTTAATGATTGAAGAATAAACAGAATTAAAAATACAAGATGTTGAAAGAAATATATTACCATCAATGAGCGCACTACCATTAATGTTATATATTGCACTATTTAGAATACAATGTTTTACAAATAAATTTGTTACATACCCTGCACAATCAATACCATCAATAAAACACTCTTCAAACGAACAATGGCTTTTTGTTGCTGTGGCTGAATTGGATTGAAAATATGCACTTGACAGTCGGCAACGAAGGACTTTCACATAGTTAATAGAATTGTAGGCATCATATTTTATATCACCATTAATGTATAAGCCTTCCAAATGTAAACTGTCTGCTCCAGCATTTATGTTTAACCTTAAACCACCACCATCAAAGGCAGGAATTATAAAAGTTCGCTTGGCCACATTGGCAGAATCCGGGAAATGGCTTGCACCAATAATTTTTATACCTTTGGCAATAGAAGTAGGTGCTGCAAAAAAACCGGTAGAAAGATAGATTTGGTCGCCGCTGACCGATGCGTTATATGCATCCACAAAAGAACCTTGCCCATAAAACACTTGGGTTGTACCATCGTGTTCCAGAGTTGATACCGGGTTTTGCGATAAAGAAACGATGTTGCAAAAAAGTAAAATTGCTAACGATAAAAAAAGTTGTTTTGTTTTCATAGAATATGATTTATAGATATATTTTTTATGTTTTAAACCTTCTAGTTTTTATAGATTGGAAAGTTTGTATAAATCATGTTTGTCTTTAATAATAATATACCATCCCCAAGGGATTGTGTTTTGATTGTATATTTTCATTTCCTATAATGATTTCATCCTTAACGTTATCATTTTTCTTTTCTACTAAATTGAATCTTAATAAGATATTTCTGAAGCTTTTCAATTTCCAAGATTATTGTGTTATTCCCTTGTGCTTATCTTATGCATAAAGGGTTCTCTATTTGTATCCTGTACCTTTACAATTTGAGCATACATGTGTTCCTCCGCAATCTTTACACAAATGGTTTTTGTCTATACAATAAGAATCAGAACAAGCTTGTCCAAATGAATTTAAACAGGCTTTTGATTGACCTGCACTATTACAATATGGACATTCGCGGGTACCATCACAGAAACCACATTTCCGTTTGGTCGAACTGATTGATGACGATGAGTTGGAAGTAGAGCTATAGCTTGGTGAACTGCTATAATTTGATGAACTGTTATATGCATTACTTAATGAATTAGAAACTGTGGTCAATGCTCCACTTAAGGCATTAAGCATTAATATAGTTTTTGCATTTTTACGTGCCTTGATTGCATCGGTATAATTAGGATCAATGGACAATGCTTGGTCAAAGTACTTTATGGCATCTGCATATTGTGTACAATTAAAGTAACAATACCCGATCAAATAATATGAATATGGTTTGCTACTATCTAGCGAGATAGATTTCGAATAACAAGCTACCGCATTCGTGTAATCCTTTTGATTATAATATTTGTCACCTTCATCACAAAGATTTTTTGCATCTTTTATTCTTTGAAAGTAATCTGTTACGACTTGCAGATTATTCTTGGCTGTAATATTTTTACTATCTAATTCCAAAGCTTTTTTGAAATCTTTCTCAGCACTTGGGTAATCTTTGACTTGAAGATTAAGATAGCAATAACCTCTATTTATATATGCTTCTATGTTATTCTTGTCATATTTAAGCAGGGATGTGATTTTCAAAATTGCTAATGAATAGTTTTTTGAATTCAAACTGGTTATTGCATCATCATAAACCAATACACAATATAAACCTTGGCCTTTTTCTATTCCACCTTCAACTGCCTTTTCAATCCATTTCAAAGCTTCACTATTGTTTTTGTCAATACCCTGCCCTTCACTATAACAAATTGATAAATAATATGCTGCCTCTGCATTGCCTTTATTTGCTGATAATCCATACCACTTAACTGCCTCTTTGTAATCCTTATTAATACCTCCATCACCGTAATAATAACAATATCCCAATACTTTTTCGGCTTTACTATCTCCTTGGTTTGCCGCTAACTTATAATAGTTTATTGCTGTGGAAAAGTCTTTTTTTACTCCGGCACCTTGAAAATAGCAGTCACCTAAAGCACTTTGAGCGGGAGCGTTACCCCCCTTCGTAGCTAATGAATACCATTTTATAGCCTCCTCAAAATTCTTATCAACTCCTATTCCGCTAAAGTAAATATCGCCCAATGCCTTTTGAGATGGAGCATGCCCATACTCAGAAGCTTTCATAAACCATTCTTTTGCAGCTTTAACATCTTTCGGAAAATCATCTTCTGTCAAATAGCACATTGCTAATTTGTATTGATCCTCCGGATTTCCTTTTTGAGCTAATTCTAAAAATAATGCTGTAGGTGCTTCATAAATAATTTTCCTTTTGGACAATTTGCACCAATTTAGGAATGTATTTGAAGGAAAAGTTAATTCTTTGTTCTGATAGGTAACGGAAACTAAATTACTGCAGAAACAAGAATTAGAGCTAACTATAAAAGGCTCTTTTTCAATTTGAACAACACTATTCGGAATCTCAATATTCCTAAGATACCAACATCCTAAAAATGCTCCCTTCCCAATTGTATTAACTGTTGAAGGAATGTAAAAGGTTGTATCCTTTCGATCTGAAGGATAACGAACTAATTTTTTAAAATCTGCACTATATAATATGCCATCCTTAGATTGAAAATTTAGGTTTCCAGATTCGACTAAAATTTGATTAAGATGTTGAATATTCGTTAATGCCCAATATTCTATTTCATTAACAGAGATTGAAATTGTTATCGAATTAATCGCATCGCATCCCAAAAAGGCAGAATCTTCAATTCTCGTTACCGGATATTTTATTTTCTTTAGGGTGACATTTGATGCAATAATTATATCGCCTTTCATACTACTACTTTTACGATTATTATAATTAGAACTGACACTTGCAGTACCTTTGTTAATATCGACAACATAAATTACACCATCAACTTTTACTTTCTTTTCTTGAGAAAAAGTGATAGAACTACTAATCAGCAGAAAACACAAGATTGATATAAAGTTTCTCATAGAGCAATAAATTAGTGCCAATTCAATTTTAATTACAATAAATTAGTTGCATGTTACCAACAATTTATTATTCCTTTGTTATGGTTTTGATTGTTTACACCTATAAAACTACTTTAAAAATAAGGACTAAAAAAAGCATATCTAGGCTTTTTAGAAAATCAGGTTGTATAGAAAGAAATCAGGTAATATAAAGCAGAAATGAGGTAAATTAAAAATTAGTAGAAAGGTTGAGTATAGGAGGAATTTGAAGGATGTGTTTTCAAGTTAAATACTCCACACAACAATCCCCTGATGTCTTTATATGAAGTTTCCGATAAGAATGACATCTCCGCCATGCCCGCCATCTGCGCCACTACGTAAATCCGCAAATTAATGGTATTTACCATCAAATGATTGAAATTGAGTCGATTGAGTCGATAGGATTGTCTTTTATTAAAGGTCAATTTCTTTTTTAGAATAGTGTATAGTTTTCCCTTTTTACTCTTTTTGATGTGTGTATTCTATTTTGACAAACATCAGTAGTACAATTAGTTAAGCATAAATAATTACTACAAGATCAGTTAAATGCATTGTAAAAACCAGCCATTGAACTGCATTTAGTGAAAATACAAGTGGCGGAGATGGCGGACTCTCGTGTTTTAAGATATTGCCCGACTACAATGCAGCCATCAGTGCAAAGGTTGAACAAGACCGCTTAAACCTTCCTATTTTGATTATTCCATGTTTAGATTAAACTATACAAAATTTTCAACAATATCATTATTACGACTTAGAATTCCGGTTTTTCCATTTAGTTTTGCTTTGTAAAACCCTAAATACATTCCTGCGTCGATATAATTCAAATAATCATACAAAGCAGGTATAAGGACTTTATTTTCAAGATTAAGCAAGCCGCATAAATTGTTATGCTGATGGAAACAGACTAGTCCGTTTCGATCGCCATAAATAATCTTGTACGTCGGAGGGATAATCGGCTCTAGATTATTGTTAGCAAAACCCCAGTTGTCACCTTGTAATATTTGAAAATAACCCTTCAACCGGAAGTCTTTTTCCACTTTATCGAACGGACAAATTCTAATCGTACCATCTTCATTCATTGGATTGATCCCAGCAACCAATAAATTGGAAATATTACGATTTTTGCTGCTGTCTTCCAGTGCAAAAGGTGAAACAAATTCTTTGTCCAAATTAAGATAAGCAATGATCCATGTGTCTGGTTCGACCCCATAGCCATCTTCATCGCCACGTCCACCATACTTGATACAACTAATTGCCTTCATGAGTTGGAAGTTAACTTCCTCAATAATTACGCGAAGGACTCCTTCCCGAATTATTTCAGGAACCTGTTCTTTATATGCAAAATAATCATCCAATTCAATTTTTCTCATTCCGAAAGAAGGATTATCATTGTCCCCGACTTGTTCATCCAGTAAATGTTCAACAAAATTTGAAGCATTCACCGTTAGTTTAATTGATTTCATAGCAAAATAATTTAAAGTGATTTGGCCCTGATTGCCAGTTTATCGAATAAAGACTGAGATCTCAAAGCTTTTCTGCTTCCGCTACCTATTCATTTAATAGGTTAAACCCAAACATAATTCAATATTAATACAAGGTAAAAGTTCCTGAAATAGTTCTGCTAGTTGTGCCGTTTAGTCCGGCAACACTGCTATTGCATACTGCTTTTTCTGTTCCTGTATATGAACCTCCAGATGCACTGGTAAAAGAAAGATCGGCTGTATAAGTACTATTTGTATTGGTGTAATCAGAACCTATCTGTAACTTATCAGAGTATTTAACTTCCAAATTGGCATTCATTGCTGTGCTTTTTGAGTATGCATAACTTTTAGTACCTGTTAATTTATAAACCCCACCAATCATTACCACTTTGCATGTATTAGTAGATGTAAATTCAGAAGCCTGTAAAGTATATTGCATCTTGGAATTATAAAGAACTATGGCTTTTCCTACAATTTTCAAAGGTGCATTGTCTGAAGTATTATTTGTATCACCCTTATTAACTGGATCTTCAGTTTTGTCAGCATTTTTAGTGCATGAAACAAATGCGAAAAGTATTATAAATAAGAAGATTGGATAATTAATTTTCATAATTTGATTATTTAGGATTGACTACCATTAAGATTTAATGCTTCTGCTGTTTGATTTTTTGGAAGATTTTGTGTTTGTTTTTCGTGTTTATTTCATTTACAAAGGCTGGTTCTCTATTTGTATCCTGTACCTTTACAATTTGAGCATACATGTGTGCCTAGGCAATCTTTACACCTATGATTTTTGGCTATACAATAAGTGTCAGAACAAGTGACACCAAATTGATTTTGTACACAACCTTTTGATTGACCTGCACTGTTACAATATGGACATGCCCCGGCGCCATCACAGAAACCACATTTTCTTTTTGTTGAGTTTTGATTGGGTGAACTGAAATTACCGGCACTACTATTGGACGGAATATTTGTTCCATTGGGAATCGATTCTACACGAATGAAGTTATATGAAACAGAGGTCTGTTTAGGAATCGAATTGATCACTATTTTTTTTGTGTCAAGTGTAACGAATACAGTCCCTAAAAATTGATCTGAATAGAAAGCCCCATTGGCATTATAACCCGAAAAAAAGAAAATTCCAGGCACCATATCGTCAATAACTGTTAATAAATCGCCATTTATAGTGGCATATGCTTGTTTTCCATCGTCACTCTTGTATACACCGAACAAAGTTTGTGCATTGACCGAGTTGGCAAATAGCAATGATAAGATTATTACTATTGTTTGAATAGACTTTCTCATAATTTTAAATACTTTTTAGAAATTAATACGCAGCTATTATTTGATACTAAATAATACAAATTGATTTTCTTCATTTGAATGGTGAATGTATCTATTGTCATGATTTTAGGTAATTTGTTATTGGATGATCACTTTTCCCGTTTGTATTTTATTTCCTTCTTCTATCCTTGCTATATATATTCCATTAAAGCCGACGGGTATGGTTGTTAACTGATTATCAGCTATTTTTGAAATGATAAACCTACCAGTCATATCGTAAATGGTAATTCGGGTATTCTTTGGATAAACTGGAAACTGGACATAAATTGTTTGTTTTGAAGCATAGATTATTGCTTCAGAAGTTAACCTTTGTTCGTTAATTACATTTGGAGCATCCACCTCGACTATATTGTCAAAGTCTTTCCATTGATCTGCTGACTGATATAAAGATTTGGATCCTTTTGGTACATTTAATATACAGGTAGTTTTATCAACTGACCCAAAAACATCTGATACATCGCTTAAATCTACAGGTACAGTTTGGAAAGCGTAGATAGATGTTAAATTACTGCAAGTAGATAATGCATAACTCCCGATAGAAACAATAGAAGACGGAAAGGTAAATGAAGTTAACCCGGTGCATGAAGAAAAAGCCCATCCTCCCATAGTTGTTACGGTTGATGGGATGTTAACTGATGTTAAGCTACTACAATCATCAAAAGCATTGCCATTTATAAAATTAACAGAGGACGGAATTAAATAATCTCCTATTGTAGTTATTGGACATTGTATGAGTAAGGTTTTATTCTTATTAAACAACACTCCATCTTGACTTGAATAATTTAGATTGTTTGCATCAACATTTATTGATCCACTAAAATCCTGAAATGAACAGTTTCGAGTATTTATAGTAATGACTGACCAGGGAATGTAAATAGATGATATTTTGGTATCTGAAAAAGAAAATACACCTATTGAAGTTACCGACGATGGTAAGCTTACTGTAGTTAAATTGACGCAATAATAAAATGCCCAATCTCCAATTGCTGTTACCGTTGAAGGAATTGTATAATCTCCAGTTTGTGATGTTGAGCACTGCATTAATGTTGTTTTGTTCTTATAAAATAATATCCCATCCTGGCTAGAATAAATTAGATTGCTTTCTGCTACATTTATTGACCCATAGATATCCGCAAACGCACCTTCGCCTATTGAAGAAACCAAGGAAGGAAGGCTCACTGAAGTTAAATTCCAACAACCGAAAAATGCATAATCTCCAATTGTATTTACAGAAGTTGGAATAACTACAGAAATTAAATGGCAAAATTCAAAAGCATTATCTCCAATGGAAGTTAGATTATTTGGTAAATTGATTGAAGTTAAAGTTTCATTAAAATTAAATGCATTTTGAGGTATTTCATTATCAGGGTATATATAACTATTGGTTCCTCTTGTTCCTTCTGTTCCAGTGTATGCGACAATAGAAGTTCCACTTATATCTAAAATCGTCAGATTTGGCATGTAATCTCTCAGGGTTACAAAATCACGGGCATCTAATGACCCCGTAATTGTTAGGTCTGTAATGGTGTTTTTTTCTTCATTTGTCAATACATCGGATAAATTAACTGCATTAACGTTAACAGACTTAGAGGTTTCTGAAGATGTTGAACTTGAAAGTGATATATCCAACAGATAAGTACCCGTTTGCCCTGTAAAATAGGGGGTGACTCTGAAATAGATAGCATTTACACCACTTACTTCTATTTGTGATGTCATCAGATCATCATACGTTTCAGACCAGTTTTCTCCATCTATTGAATATGAGAATGAGGCATCAACGGTGTAAGCTTGACCGTCATCACTGTTATATAAATCTTGCAATCGAGGTCTAATTGAATAGCTTTGGCTAGTTGGTAATAATAGTTTGTAATAATCGACATCAGATCCAATATGGATATTCGAACCTACAGTATTGGTTGCAGCATTGTTGCCCGAAAATGAAACAATTAGATTCGTTGAATTACTTATTTCGTTATTATTCTCATAAACATCTGGAAGTAAGGGTGTTTCTTGAATGATTATTTTGATTGGATTAATATAGGAACCTGAAGAGCCGGTGATCTCCCAATCCTCTCCACTTTTTTTGTGAGATAGGGCTAATAAATAAGTGCCTGGTTTAACATTCAATTTGGTTGTAGAGAATGTTAACCCATTGGTAAAATAACTCCTGGCGTTTAAAGTTATGTCTGATTTTTCTTCAACCGTTTCAACATATGAGCCATCGAGATCATAAAGGGAAACATCCAATGATCCATTGAATTTTACACCGGAATTGTTTGCTACATTTAACGAAATAGAAAGCGGTTTCCCTTGGATAATCGGAGAACTTGGATTTAATACAATTGGAGCATACAAGGCAATATTATTTACATTTTCAACATTTATCTGTATATAATCTCGAATGGAACTATTGTCTGCAGTTAATTGTGACCATTCGCCTTCAGCAGGCCGATAATACATATAAATATTATAATTGCCGGGCAATAACGATATTAGTCCAGTAGTGGTGAAACTGATTTCATTTGTATGATAGCCTGCTTCGAGTGTTTCTGATTTGATCTCAATATAATCAATAAATACATCATTATTGTCAAAAGCGGCAGCGCAATAATCGCCAATGAAAGTACTCGTTCCCCTATTTACGATATCTGTAGTAATGACAATACTCTCATCATAAGAAATCGTAGTTTGGCTTAAATTTACATTTTTATATATTTTTAATTCTGAGTTCTGATCAATTGAAATTGGTTTTATTCCGACGATAGCCTGTTGATTGTTATTGTAAGTACCTGATCCCGAGCCGGCCCCTCCTGACCCAGGGTTTAATGCATTTAAATTGAAATATCCATCATACCATCCACCCCATCCCCAATTCATGTGGAAATAATCATTGTTGTCATAACCGTCACAAACAAAAGTATGTCCCCCTTCCCCATATCCGGCATATTGAATGGGACGTCTTGCATCTAATTCGGCTTTTAATTTCACTTTCCATTGGTTGTCAGTGAAGTCAGATCTTTTTAATCCTTCTAATGATGAATCATATCCAAAGTAGGTTTTTAAAGCATACTCAACGGTTTGCTCTTTTGAATAGGAATGGTTTCCAAATTCGTCAATTATTACATAACTTGCACTAGCATCTACACCATATTCCATTTCTACAGCGACTCCACATTGAAACATTAATTTTGCTATGGCATCATTCGCGGAATTTAAACTATTAGGCATATTGGCCCAATCATAGGTCGTTGTACCGAAATTGGCTGAAAGAGTTCCGTAATTATTTGATTGATAAGAATGAAAGCCTGTTCCTGTTTTTGGGAAGTTCCAATATTTCATTATTTGAGCCATAGCAGTAGCAGGACAACCAGTTACTGTTCTATCTTTGTATGTATAATCATAAGGACAAAGGTCATTAAAATAAGGCGATTGATCCCATTTTGTTTGTATTAATGGAGCAATACTGCTTTGAGCTGACTTAAGAATGGGTTGACCATTTAAAATCTCATCCCATTCCTTTTTAATTGCTACATCAGCTTCAACTTTGTTCTCTGAAATGTATTGAATTTGTTTTTTATAATTCTCTAACCATTTAGATACATTTTGAGGAATATTATTTGGATCAAAATTGCTTTCTGTGGAATATCCTAGGATAGGCAGGGCTGCATCATCACCTGAAACAATAATAAAATCATTATCACCACTACTGAAAACGTAATAATATGAACCCAAATTTGCCGATTTTAAAGTGCTGACCTGCTTTAAAGCACATTTATAGACCAATGAAATTGACGATCCAGACTTTAATCGGTTATTCGCATTCATTTGATTGAAATTTTTAGCTATATTCATAGCTGTTTGTTCATCAACTGGATTAGCAAATACGGTGTTTAAGATGCAAAAGTAAATCAAAATCAAAAATGAATATTTCATAATATATAGCTTATAAAGTATTGGTGTGTTAAATTTTATTCTACCATGATTTTTTGCTCCTGAATTTATCAATCCAAGCTACTGCAGTCTTATTATTCATTAAAAACCTCCAGGGGCTCTTAACAAAGGAAGCTACTTTATGCTGTATTAAAAAATGCCCAAATGGGCTTAATAGGTTATTTGGTAGTATGTATTGATATCCGGTAAAAAATAGGGGATATTAAGAAGAAAATTTTTTAGAAAAACAATAATGATTTTGACGATCGGTTGAAATTTAATCCTTTCAGGTTTCTGAAGCCTGAAAGGATTGGGGATTTATTTTTGTTTTATTTGGAATTATTATTAACTGCCTATCCCTTTCGGTCAAGTTGATTTTGTAATTTCTTTAAACGGCTGTGGAGCAGTATCTACAGCTTGCTGCATTAGTCGATAAAACAACTTTCCTCTATATGTTGATAGCTTTCTATTAAACCGAAACGCAAATTCATCTAAATAATAAGACAGATATTTTGGAGAAATGCTACCTTGATGAGTTCCATTTATCCACCGTTTAACAAGTGAATCGACAAGATGTACATGCGGTAATAGTTCATGAGCCGCTTTTCCACTTCCCAAAATAACTTTGGTTTCATGTTTATATTTCTCAGAATTAGCCAAAAAGTTATATCCTGGCCAGCCATCTGTAATAATTGTACTCCCTTGTTTAATATTCTCATCAATAAATTGTGAGAGATATTCTCCAGATGCTTCAGAGATGCACTTGAACCGAACTCTACCAATCTGTTTTCCAATGCATTCAGTGGCAACTACCACCAAAGTCTTCGTTTCTGCACCTCGTCCTTGTTTTCCGGAGCCAATTTCTTTTCCTCCAATATAAGTT
>Ga0209100_1000718_pt1 | contig 26397 bp, 22 predicted proteins | sample lystaG_FD_185480 | JGI IMG/M metagenome (GOLD analysis project Ga0209100, IMG submission 185480) | Glacier valley bacterial and archeal communities from Borup Fiord, Nunavut, Canada, to study Microbial Dark Matter (Phase II) -... | ecosystem: Environmental > Aquatic > Freshwater > Ice > Glacier ... | reverse complement strand
CTTGTCCTTCTTCCTTCCCTCTTAGCTTGTCATGGTTCCCAGAAGTTTGACCTTCCGTTGCCCCTTTCAGGGCGAAGAGAAGTCTAAGGGGTACTTTGCGTTTTGTCAACTCCCTCGAGTGGGCAATACAACGTCGCAGCCTTACAGAAAGAATGAAAGATTGTCCTACTCGAGCTTTTAAGACATTGGGCGAAAGTATCAAACGTTAGCCTGATACTTTCGCCCAATGTAGCGAAGATGTTTGCTGCACCCCTGCACATCAGCAAGTTATAAGTGTCCCCCAACGTCCTAGCCGCCTACAATCTTCGCCACCTGCGACCCTCTCCCAGCAGCTTCTCGGCGGCCTCTGGCCCCCAGGTTCCTGCGTCGTAAAACTCGGGCGACCCTTGCTGCCACGCCTCGAGAATGCCACTCACCAGTTGCCACGCCAAATCTACTTCGTCTTCTCGAGGGAACAGGGTCGGGTCTCCGAGCATGGCGTCGAGCAGCAAGCGTCCATAGGCGGTTCCAGTCAGCTTGCCGAAGGCGTCGTAGGAAAAGTCCATCTGCACCTCGCGCAGGCGGTTGTCCTGCCCTGGTGTCTTGCTAGAGAACTTGAGTGACATGCCTTCATCGGGTTGGATACGGAAACTGAGCACGTTTTGCTCGAGGGTGCCCGGAAAAATCTGGGCCGGAGGCCGTTTGAAGACCACCGCAATTTCTGTAGTCTTTTTGGGCATCCGCTTGGCGGTCCGTAAAAAGAAGGGCACGCCCTGCCAGCGCCAGTTTTCCACCTCGAGCTTGAGGGCGAGGTAGGTGGGCGTGATGCTGTCTGGAGCCACGCCTTTTTCTTCGCGGTAGCCTGCCGCGTGCTCGCCGTACAGCGTGCCGGGGCCATATTGACCGCGCACCGCCACCTGAGAGACCCGCTCTCTGGGAATGGGTTTGACCGCCCGCAACACCTTGACTTTCTCGTCGCGGATGGCGTTGGCATCGAAGCTCGAGGGGGTTTCCATCGCCACCAGGGCAAAAATCTGCATCAGATGGTTCTGGAGCATATCGCGAGTGATGGCGGCTTCCTCGTAGTACGCGCCGCGCCCTTCCATGCCGAGGTCCTCGACGGCAGTAATCTGGATGTGGTCCACGTATTGACGGTTCCACAGCGGCTCGAAGATGACGTTGGCGAATCGAATCGCCATCAGGTTTTGCACCGTTTCTTTGCCCAGATAGTGGTCAATGCGGTAAATTTGCTTTTCCTTCCACACCTGCTGAATGTGTTTGTTCAGATTTCGGGCGGTCTCGAGGTCGGTGCCAAAGGGTTTTTCGATAATCAGGCGCTTCCAGCCGTCTCCGCCCTCGACTTGCAAATTGGCGTCGCCCAATCCGCTCGAGATGGTTTCAAAAGAACTGGGTGGCGTGGCCAGATAAAAAAGCACATTTCCCGCCGTGCCCCGCTCGTTTTTCACACTCTCGAGCTTGTCAGAGAGATGGGTGTACATCGCGGCCTCATCAAAGGCACCGCCCACAAAGTAGAGTCCCTTTTCAAAGCCGTCCCAGATGTGCTCGAGGAACTCTCCTGACTCTTTGGAGGTCTGCACCGAATTCTTGGCAAAACTGCGAAATTCGTCGTCGCTCCAGGGCCGCCGACCAACGGCCACCACCGAAAAGTTGGGGTGCAGTTCGCCCTCCACCGCCAAACGGTACAGCGCCGGCAGCAGCTTGCGCTGGGTCAGGTCTCCCACGCCAAAAATGACCAGGGTGCAGGGATCGGGAGCCTCGCGGCGGCGCATTCCTTCGCGCAACGGATTTTTGAGTGTACTTTCCACCAGGGTATTTTCCACAGGAAACCTCTCGAGAAATTGGAGTGCTCGAGCCGGGAGAAATTGGCTCGACGGACCCTCACAATACCCTGAAAGGTGGGTGGGCGGGTTGAACTTCGGTGACGTTCGCGCTTCGCGCTCAGCAAACGTCAAACGTCGAACGTCCAGACCGTTTTGGACGTTCGACGTTTGACGTTTGCGACCTCGCCAGAGGTCATATTTTCATAGCACGCGCTGAGCGGCTGAAAGTGCAAAATCCTCGAGCGCCTGACGCGACGGGCTGGGCGCGAGAATCTTGAGCGCGTCTGCGGCCCGACGTGCTCGAGTGCCGAGTTCGCTCAAGGAACGCTCGAGGGCCTGGGTAGAGCGCACCAGATGAACGATGCGCGGAACATCGCCCTCGAGCTTGGCACGGCGAGCCAGAATATCGCGCACTTCCTCAGCGTGTTCAGTCTCGAGCAGGTGCAGCACGGGCAGTGTCGCTTTACCCTCGCGCAAATCGCCGCCTATCGGCTTGCCCAGCACCTTGGGGTCGGCAATCAGGTCGAGAATATCGTCTTGAATCTGGAAGGCGCGTCCATACTCGAGGCCGTAAAGCGAAAGCGCGTCTACAATTTCTGGCTCGAGGTTGGCGAGGAGCGCGGGGGAGCGCACGGCGGTAGCGAACAGCACCGCAGTCTTGGCGGTGATGATTTCGAGATAGTTCTGAAGCGAGTAATCGCCGTAAGCCGCCACCTGAAACTGGAACACGTCACCCTCACAGATTTGCGCGGCGGTTTCCGAAAACTCTCGAGTGAGCGTGGAGGGCATAGCCGCCAGCAACCCCAGCAGGCGGGCCAGCATGAAGTCTCCGGCAAACACCGAGACCGCGTTGCCGTACTTGCGAAAAGCCGCTTCCTTGCCGCGCCGGGTCTCGGCATCGTCAATCAGGTCGTCGTGTAGCAGGCTGGCCGAGTGCAACAGCTCCACACACACCGCCAGGTCGCACACCAGCGGCTCGAGCGTAGAATCCACAATCCCCAGTGCTCGAGCGCTGAGTAGGGTCAGTGCGGGCCGAAAGCGCTTGCCGCCCGCCGTCACCAAATCCTCGCCGATGATTTCGATGAACTCGACTTTGGAGCGCAAAACCTCGCGCAGCCGTAGCTCGAAGGCTTGCAGCGGCTGCGTGAGCAGCGTAGGTAGGACAGCTTTGGACACACTGGCTTTGGACACGGGGCGTTCTCCTGGGGATGCACTTTGGTCAAAAACCCAAACTCTTAAAATGGCAAAGCCCTCGAGCCATACCCAAATACAAGATAATTTAGTATAAAGCGCTCAAGAATCTTTTCTCCAGGGACAAAAATCGGGAGAAGTCAGGGTTATTCGTGAGATTGGCGCTCATGGCCCGCATCGAGGGTATCCACCCGCTCGAGCAGGTCGTAACGGTCCTCGAGCACGACAGATTCATCCATCAGGGACACCAGGTAAACGCCCTGAGTCTTGGTCAGGGTCCAGGCGGCTTGCTGGGCCTCCTCGAGCGTAGGAAATTCGCGGGTTTGCAGGATTTGCTCGAAGTAGAAGCGCAGGGTGAACATAGGGAAAGTTTAACCTGCTCGAGCGAGTGGGGTGGGGATTTGTAGGGGTTTGAAAAGCTGCGGCTTTCAAACGCAAACGTCAAACGCTAAACGCCTCGGACGATTTTGGCGTTTAGCGTTTGCCTCTATCCTTCTGACATGCCACCACGAGGGCCGCCGCGTGAGACTGCCCCTACAATTGTCGTTTAATGTTTACGTTTGCCGTCCTACCATCCTCGAGCGTCTTTCCCTGTACGCTTTGACCCTATGAATCAGCCTAGAATCACAGTGATTGGTGCAGGACTCAGCGGCTCTGAAGCGGCTCTGGCAGCGGCTCGAGCGGGTGTTCATGTGGATTTGTACGAGATGCGCCCAGTCAAAATGACCCCGGCCCACCGCAGCGGAAACTTTGCCGAGTTGGTGTGTTCCAACAGCCTGGGCGGCGAGGGTGAGACCAACGCCAAGGGCCTGCTGCAAGCCGAACTCTCGAGCGTGGGCGGCGCAGTGATGGGGGCGGCGAAGGCGGCGCGGGTTCCAGCGGGCGGCGCATTGGCCGTCGAGCGCGAAACATTTAGCGAATTGGTCACTCGAGCGGTGCGTTCCCACCCTCTCATCACTGTGCATGAACAGGAGTGTGAGGCCGTGCCAGAGGGAATAGTGGTGCTGGCATCGGGGCCGCTTACCTCTGACGCACTAGCCAAAGACCTCGAGCGCTTTACCGGAGGGAACCATCTGGCTTTCTATGACGCTGCCGCCCCGGTTATTGCGCTTGAAAGCATCAACATGGACATCGCCTACAAAAAGGGCCGCTACGACCAAAGTGCGGATTACATCAACTGCCCCATGAACCGTGAGCAGTACGCCCACTGGCTCGAGACCATCACCGAAGCGCGAAGGCATACCCCACACGATTGGGAAAAACTCGAGTTTTTTGAAGGCTGTATGCCGATTGAAGAGATTGCGCGGCGCGGCCCCGAGACGCCGCGTTTTGGCCCTATGAAGCCCAAAGGCTTGCACAACCCACTCGATGACCGTGAACCGTTTGCAGCGGTGCAACTGCGCCAGGAGGACGCCTCTGGACAGATGTGGAGTCTGGTCGGGTTTCAAACCGGACTCAAATGGCCGGACCAAAAGATTATGGTGCAGAGCATTCCCGGACTCGAGAACGCCGAAATTGTGCGTTACGGCGTGATGCACCGCAACACTTACCTGTGCGCCCCGGAGGTTCTGAACGCCACTCTGGCGCTCAAGCTCGAGCCACGGCTCTTTGTGGCGGGCGTGCTGGCCGGAACCGAGGGCTACCTCGAGAGTGCTGCCACAGGCTGGTTGGCGGGGACCAACGCGGCACGCCAAGCAAAGGGCCAGGAAATGATTGTGCCGCCCGTAGGCAGCATGTTAGGAGGTCTGGTGCGCTACCTCGAGAGCGCCAACCCCAAAGGTTTCCAGCCGATGAACACCAACTGGGCGCTGGTGCCGGATTTGGACCCGCAGGTGTGGGCCGAGATTCCCGAACTTAAGGGGCGCAAAAAACTGGGTAAACGTGAAAAGCGCCCGTTGATGTTCGCTCGAGGGCTGGAGGCGTTCTCAACTTGGGCGCTCGAGCATGGCTTGATGGGCAAACTCGAGTTGGCGGAGGTGGTGGGATGAATGCGGTCAGCGGAAATCTGGGCGCTCCTGAAATCGTCATTCTGGTGATACTGGCGCTGATTATTTACTTTATTTTCCGTTGAGATAGGCTCGAGCGATCTGGAATTGGTTTCTTGGTTCTCGAGCGTTTCAAATGAAAAACCCCTCCAACACGGAGGGGTTTTCGCTCGAGTTCAAACTCAAATCGGTAGTGGTCAAAATCAGACTGCTCGAGTAGCAGAAATTTTTCGCCTATCTCGTGTGGCACACAAAACTTTAAGGTTTCAGAAGCTTTGAGCAGTCTCGGAAATACCACTACCCTCAAATCAACTGCTCGAGAATGGTCGGGTCCTTGATTTCCCTATCCTTGGCCAGCAACAGCACCTTAGAAATCACCTCGGCGGTGCGGGGGTCGTTATCGGCAAAGGGCAAAAAGATGCGCCCACCATGCTGCGCGTGAACCGGCAAAATACACAGCGAACCCCCCGGCTGACGGTGAACGCCCGCGCTGCCCAGGTGAAGGGTGTAATCGCCCAGATGCCCTTTAATGAGTGCGCGCTGGCCCTCGAGCCGCACGTTTTCAATTTTGAGCAGCCGCAGGGTTTCGCGCAGCAGGTTCTGGCGCATCTCCACCGTAGAGGCGCTGGCCTCGGGGTCCACGCCGCCCAGATGGGCCACGCTGACCACCAAGTCGAGGTCTCGCATCACTTCGCTGAATGCTCGAGGATTCATACTGCCCAGCTCGAGCGCTTTATATTTCCCTTTTTCGGTGAAGTACACGCCCTCGAGCGTGAGGCCCTCGAGTTCAGTGGGGGTGTAAAACCCTTCCTCGAAGTTGAGCCACACGCTGATTCCTTCGCTGTGCAAGGTTTTGCGAACGCCCTCCTCGGGAACCGTGACCCACTGCCGACTTTTGAGTAGGGCCAGCGCCTGACGCGGGTTCACCGAATGCCCTGCGTAGCGCTTGGAACGCAACGCGTCCTTCTCGGCGGCGGTGGGAATATAGAGTTCTCGGAACACCTGCTTGAACAGTTGCTCGAGCTGACTTTCCACACAAAAGGCCTGCCACGCCCTCCAGTCCCCAGAGCGGTAAAGGTCAGTTGGGTGCGCGATTCTCAGGCTCGAGTCCTTCAGGGCCATCCGCTCACCCGAGGTCCGAATCAGCCCCTCGAGGTCCGGGTCTATCCGTCCAGTCACATCTTTATCGTCCACCCAGACCAGTTTTTCGAGTAGCGGTTTCAGAATCGGGTGCGCCCACAAATCGGGCAGCTCGAAAGCCGCAAAAAGGTGGCCCTCGCACATGGCCTGCTCGAGCAAGGCCCTCATGCGACCTTTCTGGCTCGAGAGGTCTTTTTTACTTTCCAGCAGTGCCTTCACTTCCGGTAACTTAACAATGCTGCTGGGAACGCTCTTGAGTTTTTTGCCGCCTTTGACAATCAGCAGCTCGGTTTCGCCCAGTTCGGTCAGTTTGAGGGTCAGGGTGACGCCCTCAAGCTCGAGAGTGCCTGGACCCATCAGCAAACTCTGGGTCCAGGCACTCTCGAGGCTCCACATCAAGCGCTCTGGGTCGCTGTACCCCGCGCTGCGGGCCAGATTTTGCAGCCCGATGCGCCCCGCCAACCCCTCAGACGCCTGTTTCTGAGCGCCAAACTCCTTGCTGCCCTTCAGAAACGCTTGAATGCCCTTGTAGCGGGACAAACTCTGCGCCTGACGCTTCTTGGGGGCTTTGGGCAGTGGCAAGAGTCCCAGCGCCCGCACGCTGTCCTGGTGGCGCTTAGTTTTGATGCTCTCCAGCAGCGCTTCTTCCTCGAGTTGACCCAGCAGCGCCGAGGCGTACAGCTCGGCGCGTTTGTGTCCACCACTGCTCGAGGCGTATTTGGCGGCCTTGCACAGTGCGGCCCAGTTTCCCGCGCCCAGACTTTTGTAGAGCTTGCCAAACCAACCCACGTCCACCGCACCCTCGAGCAAATCGGCGGGGCTTAAGGGGGTGCGCTCGGCAATTTCGGCCTCCCACAGCTCGAGAATTTCGCGGTCCACGCTCCAGTTCTGGTCTTTGGTGTGTGCGTGCAGCCAGTACACCCCGTCTTCCAAACTCCTGAACCCCAGCGCGTGCTCGATGAAAGCCGACCACTGCGGCGCGAACATGGCCAGCTCGAGCAGACGGTTTGGGGCTATATTCAGACTCAAGGCCAGGGTTTTGAACGACTGGGGGGTATCTTCAGGAGCGGGAAATGAGACCCGCATTAGGTGGCTAAAGGTCGAGGTTTTGCTGAGATTGCCCGAGGTGTAGCCCCGAACTAGGGTCTCGTTTCCTAGTGCCTGTAACAGTCTGAGCATTTTCTCTGCGCCATAAACGCTTCGCAGCCTGCTCACCAAACTCGAGGCGGCGGTGGGTAGGCTACCGCGTGCCAGCTCGAGCTGCAAAATCCGGGTTCGGCAGCGTTCCACCAGCACTTCCAGAAAGGGGTACTGCTCGAGAATTGGGATTTTCTTACGACCAGAAAATTCTTTGAGTTCATGAAAACTGTGTCCCTCAGGTCGTGGGCCTATCAGGTGGTCCAGAATATCGTGCTCACTGCCCAAACTCTCGAGACCCATCTTCACCGTCAGGCCAAACTGCCCCCGCCTGCGACCCAGGTTCACAAAGGCTCGGTCTACGTAATTGCTCAGGTTCCAAGAGCGCTCGAGCAGTTCAGTCGTCCACAGCTCTGAAGGACCCCCAAAACTATAGATACTTAGAATTTCACGCGGGTCTCGAGGATGGTCCCAGGGTCGCTCTGGGGGTGGTTTGGCAGGCATGTATGCGAGGTCCATACGCTCGAGGTGATTTTCCAGCAGGTCCAGAGTGTACTCGAGGTCCGCAGTCGAGGCGGTTTGACGCTGGAGATACTGCAAAACTCCCATCACCAGCCCACCGTACTTGAGTTGTGGAATCTGGATATCCTCGAGTCCAGTGGGAACGATACGTGGCGGCTGGGCAAGGTTGGATTCGGGAACGGGCAATCCCATAGCCTCGAGAACGAGTTGGGCTGCGTCCCCAAGTTGCTCCACAAGGGTGTTAACATCGCCTGCCTCATCACCCAAAACACTCTCGCTCATGTTTTCAAAAATTTTCTCGTCTTTCGACTCGAGCAAAGGGTGGCCCAGATTCCAGCTCAGCAGCGCCCGCCTTGCGTCGTGTTCATCAAACCTCAGCTCTGAGCTGCGGGTATTCCACCACTCGAGCCATACCTCGCTCAGGGGAATGGGCGGCTTTGGCGCGGGTGGGACGATGTGATAAGTGTCAGGGAAATGACCCAGGTTGCCCAGCAAAACATCCTGCCCACCGTCCCAGTGCTGCTGTACCCGCAGCGGCGTTTCACGGTGCAGGTGAATCAGTTCGTCCAGCGCGGTGAGCAAAGCCACGGTGATACTCCCCGTTGGCAGCGCTCGAGCCTGAATTGCAGGCAACGGGGCCAATTTCTGCGGGTCAAAAAGCCCCAATCCATCCTCGAGCGTGGCTTCCTCAGCCTCGCTGAGCACCTGCTCCCGAAGTAAAAGTTCGCCCGCGCTCGAGAGGGTCAGAGACCGGGCCAACTCCCGGCCTTCTGGCGGCAAAATCTTACGTTTTTTCAGCTCGAGCAGCACCTCCAGCCCCGCCTGCCGCAGTTCGGTTTTGCGGCTTCCAGTCAGGCGTACCGCACTCTCGAGCGCTTGCGGTACGTCCTGATGGCTCAGCAAAGTTAGAAGGGCGCGGCGCAAATCTCCGGCCTTGCGGACCAGCAAATTCTCAAGTTCCCGAATTTCAGACGGCTCGAGGGTGAAGGTTTTACACACCTCTATGGCTTTCTGGCGCACCCCAGAGCTGCTGTCGCCCACCAGTGCCAGCACTTAACCGCGCAGACTGGCGTTCAGGGGCTGCGTTTTGGCCCACTCTGCCATCAGGCCCACACTGTGCTCACGGGCGTAGGGGGTCATGGTGGCTAAGTGTGGCAGCAATCGCTCGAGGGGTCGCTCGAGCAGTTGGTAGGGCAGTAGGCTGACAATATTTTGTTTGGTTTCGACGTTTCCGGTCCAATCCCACAAGATGGGCTTTTTGACCGACTCTTTGGGAGAGCGCAGGGCCAGTTCCTCGAGCAGCTCAAAAGCATTCTCGAGCGTGGAAAGGCCTTGAAACCCGTGTCCTACCGCCAGGGCCGCTATTCGCAAATCCGGGTCTTGGAGAATCCGGGCTTTGTGCGCGTCCGCCTCGGGAAGTTGCAGCGCCAGAAGTACGGTAGCGGCTACATAGCGGTGCGTTTCACTCGAGTGCTCGAGCAGCTTTACCGCTAGCGGAACCGTCTCGAGTGCGTTCATGAAAGCCGAAGCCCACAGCGCCAGATACGCGTCCTCGGGGTTTTCTCCCTCGAGCGCCACCGGAAGGGTCTCGGGTGATTCCAGAAACTCGAGCAACTGGCCCAGATAGCGCCCAATCATCTTCAGGTCGGTCACGTCCACACTCAGGCCCAGCCACACCGCCGCCGCCCTTGTGACTGCCGAAAATCGGTACAGATTTTCAGATTTAATCAGGCGCAGCATCCGCCGGAACGCTTCGGGGTGGGCCTCGTCCACCGCCTCGAGAATGACCTGACGTAAACCCTCCTGACGTTGCGCCGCCAGCAAGAATTTCTCGGTAAAATCCCAGGCGTCGGGGTTAGAGCAGGTGAGTAGGGCGCGGGTAATATAGCGTCCCACCGCGCCAATCGGGTGGTCTCCACCCGCAATTTCCCCCAGCAACTCGAGCATCCGAACATTTCCAGCGCTAATGGTCGCCGCCAGCAGATAGCCCAGGTTTTCGCAGTGCAGGTAAGCGTTCCAGACCGCGAACCACTCGAGGTCCTCGGGATAGTTGCGGGTCTGATACCACACGTTGAGCAGCCACGCTCCGGCGTGCTCGAGCGTCAGAGGATGATTCATGGCTCGGAAAGACTTGCGCGAATAGCCACTTTGGTAAGGCAGGGTTTTAAACATCTGCCAGGTGGCTTCCACGTCACCCGGAAACTGGGGAAAGAAAACAGAGAACAGCTCGAGCCGGGACTCCAGAGCAAGGCGGTCCAGTTGGCTAACCAGCTCGAGCGGGGTGGGAAAACCCTTGGGCAACTTGGAATTGCGCCAATCAAAAAGGCTGTTGGCATAAGTCTCGAGCTGCCCCACTTGCGCGGCCACCTCGGGCGAGGTTTTGGCAGCTCGAGCGCTAAAAGCAGGCTTCCAGGGAACTTCGGCTTTCTTGAGTTCAGCGCTGCTTTGTTCGTAGTTCAGCATGGGTTGGCTCCGGGGTGCGGCTCGAGGGTGGGAGGGTGGAAAAAGAGCATCTCCGGCTGTCTTGAGATAAGCGGCACCTATCGGGCCATCTCGCGGGTTTTTGGTTCTTGGTTACTGGTTGGTTTGATTTAGGGCGCTCGAGTGCAAACCAACCAAGAACCAATAGACCTCTTTCATAAGTCAGAGTCCTGCTTTGAGGTCAAGGTCGCGGTTGTACAGCGCAGCAATGAGATTAAACCGCAGTCCATAGCGCTTGCGACGATTGCGGTATTTCTCCGACAGGATGCGAAATACTTTCAGGCAGCACAAGATGTTCTCGATGACGATGCGGTACCCCGACAGCATTCGGTTGTACGCTTTGTCGGTCTCACTCAAAGGGTGGTGTTTGCTCCCTGTCTTGGCGAAAGCGGCACGTCTTGGCGAAAACGGCACCTATCGGGCCTCGCCGCCTAGCGGGCCTCGCCGCCTTCTTCGGGGTATATCCTCGAGCGTGGCGCTTCTGGAGGCCTTGATAACCTGAATCCGCAAAACATACCGTTTGGGAGTGGAGTTTGTGGATCGTTTGCTTGAATAGCTTGAAGTCATGGGTTGATCCCTGCGCCGTATGCACACACACGATTTTACGGCTCGCGTGGTCGGCAATCACTTGCGCTTTGAGCGTGTGACGCTTCTTGGGCAAAGCGGCACCTCCCGGGCCTGCCCGCTTCTTTTTCCCGCTGTAGCACTTCCCTTGTGTCTTGGCCCAAAGGCAGCACGTCTTGGACAGAACGCCACGTCTTGGGATAAACGGCACCTTCCGGGCCATCCCGCCTATCGGGGCTATCCGCCTCACGGGCTGGGCCGCTTTTTTTGGGTCTTTCACAGGGCGTTTCGGTAGCGTCCACCAGAATCAGTTCATAGGCGACCTCGGTGTGGCTCAACGCCTCTTTTCCGGGCAAGGTGTACTGACCCGAAGCCATCAAGGTGTTTTCGACCCGCGTGACGATGCGGCACACCGTGGGTTCGCTGACCCGATAGGTTTTGCCGAGCGGACAGGCCCGATAGGCGAGCAGGCCCGGAAGGTGCGGCGAGGCCCGATAGGTGCCGTTTTCGCCAAGATGCCGTTCTGCTCGAGACGCGGCGAGGCCCGATAGCAGCCGTGTTAAAAGTCAAGCCCCCACCCTGACCTGGGTCATGTCCACCCAAGGTTTTCGGTCTCGCACGATGGCATTCAAAATCACCAGCAACTTCCGCATACACGCCACCAGCGCCACTTTCTTGGCTTTCCCCGCACCCACCAGTCGGTCATAAACCACCTTCAAGGCCGGATTCCAACGTACCGCCGTCTGAGCACTCATGAACAACACGTTCCGCACGTTTGCCCGACCTCCTCGCACAAACCGCACCCCTCGGTGCGAACCACTGTCATGGTTCATGGGCGCAACCCCTACCAAAGCGGCAATGGCTTCCCTCGAGCTTCCACCTAACTCCGGCAGGCTCGAGAGCAGGGTGGCTGACACCACCGGTCCCACGCCAGGAACACTCTGGAGCAGCGTGTCTAAAGCTTTGAGTTCCGGGTGGGAGCGGACCAACTCGAGCATCTGGGCATTCATGTCCCCTACTTGGGATTCCAAAAACTCAATCACAGTCTGCAAACTCGCTCGAGCGGCCTCGTCTCGCGTGCTGCCCAAACGGTTACGTTCCATCGTGAGCATCTCGAGAATCTGGGTGCGGCGAGTCACGATAGCCTCGAGTGCTCTTAAAGCTTCAGGGGCAGGGAGGGTGATTTCAGGTCGCATCCTCGAGGCGAACTCAGAGAGCATCACCGCGTCTATGGCGTCAGTTTTGGCATACTTACCCATCGCTGTCTTGGACAAAGCGGCACCTTCCGGGCCTGTCCGCCGAGCAAAGTCGCGCACCTGTCGGGGGTTGACCACAGCGAGGGGAAGTTTGGCTTCACTGCAACCTAACAGCAAACTTTGCTCGAGGCCCCCGGTGCTTTCACACACGAGCAAAGTCGGTTTAGCCTTTTTGGCGAACTTCACGAACGCCTGGATTCCCGCCGGGGTGTTAGCGAACTCGAGCACTTCGCCCGTAGCTAGGTTGAACACGTCGAGTCTGGGTTTACTGATGTCTATGCCAATGAACACCTCGGTGGCCATAAAAACCTCCTGTGAACTGGGGTTTCCAACGTGCGTCCATCCTTGCGAAGCGAACTCGAGGTTCTTGCAGCGGGCAGGCCCCACGGGGTGCCGTCTTGCCCAAGACAGCCGTTCGGACTCGATTGGAAATGGGTCAGCACGACAACCTTGCTATCGGACGACCTTAAAGGTCCAGGTGCGGTACGGTCTATCGTGCTCAGTCCCTGTTCTAACTTACAAGGTGCCGTTTTCGCCAAGACGTGCCGTTTTCGCCAAGACAGGGTTCATCTGCAAGTCGTGTGATTCAGCTCATGAGAAGGTGTCTGCGGAGTAGGGAGAAGCTGGCCCGTCCATAGTGCAGGCGTTTGATCAGCTTGAGTTTGCCCACCCAGCCCTCAGTCTGCCCATTGCTCCAGGGTAGAGTCACCGCAGCCTCTACCGCAGCTTGGTCCCTCTGAAAGCTTTTGGCCAGACGTACTAACTCTGGAGCCAGCGCAGACCTGAACTCCTTGAGCCAGGTTCTGAAAGGGGCTTGCTGCTCGAGTCCCGGCTGAGCAATCATCTTGCGAAAACGCTGCACCAGACGGTAGTTTGTTTGAAGGTCAGGCAAAGCTTTAGCCAGATGCTCGAGGACAGCTTTGCCCTCGTCGGACAGGTCTTTAGCGGGCATAGTCAGCCAGCGGGTGAGTTGAATTGTGGGGTAAAGCAAACCTCCACGAGCGTATGACTTCTTATCCCGTTGATACGCGCCACTTTTTTGAATCTGTAAGCCGTGCAAAAAGGTACGAATGGTGCTCTCCTGAAGGTCATAACCCAGGTCGGTCACTTCACGCACCAGGCTCGAGAGCGAGGACTCCCCCTCGAGCCAGCGTCGTGTGAGATGCTCGGTCACGACAGGCTCGAGCGCTCGAGTGCGTCCCAGGCGCTCGGGAAAGTAACCCTTTTGTAGCCACCAGCGCACCGTGCGATAAGGTACTCCAGTTTCGCGAGCGATTTGAGCCTGATTTACCCCTTCTTTTCGCAGGGCTACTACTGCGTCATACTGTTTGCGCCGCGCTTCACGGTCGCGGTGATAGGGCCTGAGTCGGCGCTCAGGGGAAGCTTGGGGTTTGAGCGAGTCGGTTTGACTCGCGGTCAAGGGTGAAGGAGAAAATGACTCGAGGGCGGCCAGAATTTTCTTTTTATCCCGTCTCAGCCAGGTGTGTACCGCTTGGCTGACATTGAGCAGCAGGTGGAAACGGTCAGCCACCTGCTGGACCTGGGGCAGTGCGCTGGAGATGGCACGGCTGTATTCACTGGCCCGGTCACGGGCAACAATCTCGATACTGGGGTGTTTTTCCAACCAAGCTTTCAGGGTGGGCGCAGTACGGTCGGCTAGAAGGTCCAGCACCCTTCTGCGCTCGAGGTCTACGATAATTGTGCCGTAAGTGTGTCCTTTACGGAAGGCCCAATCGTCCACCCCGATCACTCGAGGGGGCGGGGTGGGAGCGGGGTCTAAAGTGCGGGTCGCTCTGAGCAGCGTGTCCCCACTCGAGTTCAGATTGAGTTCTCGCAGAACTTTCTGGCCCAACTCACCGCCCAACTGAAGACCCACCCTGGCCTGCATTCTCTTGAACCGTTCGGTGCGCTGGGCTTTGTAACTCAGAAACTCAGGGAAGGACTGGGCGAAGGTGCGACGTGAACACGCCTGATTTTCACAGCGAAAACGTTTTACCCGAATCCAGAGTTTTATCGGGCGCTCACTCGAGATCAAATCTTGGGGATGACGCCAATAAACACCGTGCAGGTAGTGGCTCGTCACTTTACAGTCCGGGCAATCGGCACCGATGATTTTGTGCTCGAGTTGAAGGGTGTGGTGGTCCGCGCCGCATTGGTGATGCGTGATGGTGTAACCGGGGGGAAAGAAGATGGCGTCCATTACCCAAAATGAACCCCGTGACGATGAGAACCATGCGACACAATTTCGGTTTCACATCACCTGCGGATGAACCCAAGACAGTGCCGTTTTGCCCAAGACAGTCAATACGAGAGGACACGGCCTGGGCAGCCTGACGGTCAGAAAGGTTTTCCATGAACTGGAAAATGCACACCAGAATCAAGCGCCAGGAAGAGTATCCAGGCTGGCCTAGCCTGTGGTAAAGCCCAATGAAGTCTTCATCGCTGAACACTTGTGGTAAGTGATCACGGATAGCCATGATGGGGTTGTTACCTTTGGGAAAGGCCGCGTGGGCTACCCGAAAGGTTTCTTCGGGAATGGATTCTACCGGGTGTGGACGGAGGGACATGTCCTATTTTCACAGGTCGTTTTCTGAAATTCTACCCGTAACGACTTCGCCAACAGAGTCCGGAAGGTGCCGTTCTGCTCAGGACGCTCGAGACGGGTATAGATTTGAGTGTAGCTGGGGAGGTCAGGGCAGAAGTTGAGCAGAACTAGGGTGAACCACACCGAGCGGAAAGGGTGCTTATGCAAGACTCGGAGCACCTCGAGGCGGGCAGGCCCGGGAGGTGCCGCTTTGCCCAAGACAGGCGACCAGAACGGTATCGCTCACCTTCTCGTGTGGGTGCATCAATTTAGGAGGAAGGCGTGTCTCGAGGAGGGTGACCAGGGACTGAACAGCCTCCAGAAGGGGCAGTAAAGTGAGGTTGGGACATGGTTTGGATATCTGTCCCACTCTGCATTTCTATCGGCTCTTGTCAATCCCTAAACGGCATAAGCTGTAGCGAAAATCCTAACCACCCACCAGCGCAGTCAACCGTAAAAACAGAATCTGACTGTCCTCACGCAGCTCGAGTCCGTGCTCGAGCGCCTCAATCTGCACGTCGTCCACGAACACGAAGTAAAGCCCGTCCTGAAAGGCTTGCAAGGCCACCTCGAGCGTCTGAGATAGATGGGGTTTGGCTCAGAATCAATAGCCAGAGTGGGAAGAATTCCCGTCAAATACGGGTGTTCTTCCCACTCGAACGGCTCAGCAAACCCAAAAAGAACCCCACATTATTGTGTTGTAGACGGCTTTTCTCGAGCGCAGACAGACCTCCGTTTAGCTCACTTGGACGCCAGCTTCTCCGGGGCCAGACCCCACTGGGCCACCATCTCGGCGGCCACATCGCGGAAAATAGGCGCGGCCAGTTGAGAGCCGTGATAGTGCTCTTTAGCCCCGTGGACCATCACCACCATGCTCACTCGAGGGTTATTAAGTGGAAAAATGCCGGAGAACACGCTGTTGAACAGGGTGCTCGAGTAGCGGCTGCCCACCACGATTTGCGCGGTGCCGGTCTTGCCGCCCAGCTCGTACCCCGGTACCGCCGCTTGACCGGGAATGCCCTCCTCCACGATGTACTGGAGGAAATGGCGCACGGTCTGGGCGGTCTGGGGCCTGAGGACCCGGTGGGTGATTTCGGGGGTGAAGGTCTTGCCCACCACGAGCTGAGGGCGCAGGTAAAGCCCATCAGCAGCGATGACGCTGTAGGCACCCGCCATTTGTAGGGTGGTGGTCGAGAAACCCTGCCCAAACGAGTTGTTGACCCGCCCGATGTCGCCCCAGTGCTGCCAGTCGTTGAGCAGACCATTTTCGGTCCGCACCCCACCTAACTCGAGGGTCTGACCCAGACCGTAAGCGGCAAAGTAATCGTGCAACCTCTGCGGCGAGTAGTTCTCGACCAAGTGGCTCATACCCACGTTGCTCGAGTAGCGCAAAATCCCCTGCACATCGAGCGAACCCATTCCGGCGGGTCTGGCCACCGCGTCGTGGATGGTGTAGCGCCCGATGCGGCGGGTCATGGGGGTGGAGAAGTAGCGGTTCAGGTTTACTGCGTCGTCGTTGATCAGGGCGGCCACGGTGAGCGCCTTAGCCACGCTTCCCGGCTCGAAAGCATCGAAAAACGCGTGGTTGATGCTCGAGATGGGGTCTAAATGTTCGCGCACCGGGCGCTCGTCGCTCCAAATCTGGTCCGGGTGGGGCTGGGTCGCGGCCAATGGGGCCTCGAGCGCAGGGGTTGGGGGCAGAGGCGGGGGAAGCGCGCCACCCGCAGCGGCCTCACGCAGCACCGAAACCGGTTCGCGCACGCCGACCTGATGAGTCGTAACCTGCCAGTAATCCGGGTTAGGGTCGAAAGCCGGATAGTTGGCCACCGCCAGAATTCGGCCCGTACCCACCTCGAGCGCCACCAGTGAACCCGACTCGCCGCCGTGCTCCACGGTGTACTTGGCTAGGGTGGACTCAGCCACGGTCTGAAAAGCGGGGTCCAGGGTCACGGTGACATCGCGCCCAGCCGCCAAATCGCTTTCAAAGTTCAGCTCGAGGCCCGCCATGCCCTGTTCTTTGCCCATAAAGCCCACCAGTTGCCCCGCCAGGGACTTCTGGGGATACTGGCGTCGCCCGTCCACCGTCTGAGCCAGCACCAGACCGCTTTCGGTGAGAATGCGGCCCCGGATATGGCTCGAGGACACTTTTTTAGGTTCGGGCAGGCCCATGTCAATGCGGGCGTAGGCGTAGACCATGCCCACGAAAGCCAGCAGTGAGAGCAGCAGCATGGCTTTAGAGCGGTTTCTCAGTTTTATCTCCACCGGGTCTCGACCTCCAATATGTTGTCGGGCAGGGTGTTGTCAGGCAGGTTAGTTGTGGGCAGGGTATTTGGGTCTACAAGATGAGGCAAAGCGCTCGAGGCCATTTGCGGCGCACGGGGTAGAGCCACAAAAGTGTGGGCTTCCTTGGGCGCTTTGCTGAAGGGAACCATCCCACTGGCTAACGCAAATTCACGCACCCTGACCGGTGAGGTGAGCGTTTGCGCTTCCACGGTCAGGGTTTTGGCCTGCTCGAGCAAGCCCGCTTTGTAGCTCCTCAGTTCACTCAGGGTGGGACCCAGGTCGCGGGTCAGGTAACGCTGCCCCACCAATCCCAGCGCTAAACACGCAAAGCAAAGCGTATAGGCAATGGCCCTCGAGCGCCAGGTGGCCCAGTCACCGCGCAGGAAAGTGGACGCACTCGAGGGGCGGCTTGCGGTGCTTTTTGAGGCGGCAGATTCGCGGTCCAGGCTGGGATTCACGCGCGCCCCTCATTTGAGTGGCTCTCGGACCGCACCCCAACCCGCAATTTAGCGCTTCTCGAGCGGGGATTCTCGAGTTCCTCCTGGGGCGAGGCAATAAGTGGGCGCTTGTTGAGCGGTGTAAAACCGTTCTCACCGCGCATGAACTGCTTAACGATGCGGTCCTCCAAGCTGTGAAAACTGATGACCGCCAGCCGCCCCCCTGGTTTGAGGACATCTCGAGCCGCCTTGAGACCCTCTTTGAGCGCTCCAAGTTCGTCGTTGACGAAGATACGCAGCGCCTGAAACGAGCGCCGCGCCGGATGAATGCCCCGTGCGTGCCCACCGGGATAGGCCCACTTGACGATGTTGGCCAGTTGAACCGTGCTCGAGAGCGGGGCTTTCTCACGCGCCTCGACGATGGCCCGCGCAATGCGTCTGGAGTGCTTTTCCTCGCCAAACTCATACAAAATGGCGGCGATGCGCTCCATGTCAAAGGTGTTGACCACCTCGGAAGCCGAAAGCCCCGACTGGCTCATTCGCATGTCCAGTGGCGCGTCCTCGTGAAAGGAAAAGCCCCGACTTGAATCGTCGAGTTGAAAGCTCGAGACCCCGATGTCGAGCAGCACGCCGTCCACCGGACCCTGGCCTGCGGCCTTGAGCAGCGTGTTCAAATGTCTGAAGTTACCCTCGAGCACGGTCAGGTTGGGCAACCTCTCGGCGCGGACCTTTTCCAGTGCGTAAGGGTCCTGGTCTATGCCAATGACCCTGGCCCCGGCTGAAAGCAGCATTCGGGTGTGACCTGCGCCGCCTAAAGTGGCGTCTACAAGCGTTTTTTGAGGTGAAGGCTCGAGTGAAGCAAGCACTTCGCGGTAGAGAACAGGTAGGTGGGTCAGAGTCTGCATAAGGTATTGGAAATCCAGAAATCTGGACTGTGGTTGGAGTCGTTGCTTGGAACAAGTGACCCTCGAGTCCTCTTTTACAGAGTCCCCTTTACGGAGTCCCGTTTTCCAAAGAGGCTACAAAGAGGTTCGAGAGTCTGAACCCGCTCGAGTCGTTTTGAGTTCACCAACTTTGAAGTCGCTTGCTGCTTAGAACTGGGTGCAGGTGGTGAACTTTTGCGAAGTGTAACGAGAGGGCCAGTTCAAGAGTAGCAGGTTAAACGCAAATAGCAAGCCTCCTCTCCGCGTGGATAGGCTTTATTGATGAAACCCAGGCTCGAGTTCAGACACTCGAGCCTCCATTAGAACTGGGTTGTGTAGGTAGATGAGAGCTTTGATAGTCGCCGTCTCTTCTGATTTCTCGGTTTTCGGACTTGAATAGGGGTTTTCAACATAGAGCGGCTTAAATATTATGTTTCTTACAGATTGATTTGGGTTCTCTGCTCGAGCTTCAGATAATTTAAAAACTTGAGCGGATGGATACAAATCAAAAAGCCTCCCGCGAAGGAGGCCCTTGAGTAAGCGATTTGGTTTTAATGTTTGACCCAGGCTCTGCCCATCTGGGACATCTGCTCTCCACAGTTTTGCGCTAACACGCGCTCCCGAACGGGTTCGTCCCGGCGCGGCACTGGATAGACGTTTTCACGCTCGAGGTCATCTATTTCGGCCTCAAACTCGTCTCGAGGGTGGGGTTGAGGCAGCGGGGTGTACTCGGGATAACCGACCGGAATCGTATTAGCCTGAAGAGGGTTGTTCTGAACGGCTAAGAAATCGTAGGAAGCGGTGGACATGGGGTTTACCTCACAAAAGGGTTTGGTTAGAACAGCTCGAGTAGAGAAATTCTCTGCTCGAGCGCGTGAAAGTGGGTTAGACGCGGCGAGTCTTCGAGGCGTCGTTAGCAGGGTCTACCACGATGTTCTCGTTCTCGTCTTTACCCCGACCACCGCCCAGCGTGGCCATACCCAAGGTCACGCCCGCAGCCAGCAGCCAAATCCAGGCCACGCTCGAGGCAGTGTTAGCCGCAGTTTGAGTAGCGTCTTTGGTGGTCTTGGCGATGGCGTCAGCAGCCTGCTGGCCTTGAGTTTTAAGCTCTGCCACTCGAGTGTTCACCACTTTGGCTACTTCCTGAGCCTGCGCTTGGCTGAGTCCACGGCTTTGAAGGCGGGCCACGAATTCAGGGCCGCTGAGCGCCTGGGTCACACCGTCCACCTGACGGGTCACGATGCCCCCGATGTCGCTGAGGTTGTTCAGATTCTGGGTGATGTTGCGGCCCGCGTTGCGAACCACATTGCCCACGGTATCGGCTGCGGCCTTGACCTGCACTGGGGTCAGGGCAGGTTCGGCGTCGCTGATGAGTTGAGACAGCTCATTTTCGTTGAGGCCCGAGGTCACGGCCTGATAAGCGTTGCCCAGACCCAGGTTATCGAGCAGGCCCTGAACACCACCTGCGTTGTTGGCAGCGTTACCCGCCGCATTGCCCACCGCACCCGCAGCGCTACCGATGGCGCTCGAGGCGGTGCTGACCACGCCACCGGCGAGGCCCAGCACCGAGCGAATGGCGCTCGAGAGCAGGCTCGAGGTGCCCAGAGTAAGTAGGGAAAGCAAAACCATTCCGGTGATGAGGCCGTTGAAGCGTCCGCGTGAGTGACCGTGTAAGCCCACCGCTCGAGCGGCGGTAGTGCCACCCAGGAACGCAGAAGCAGCCAGCGCGACCACGGTCCAGATGGCGGTGGGAATGGCCACGCTGCCCACCGAGTCGGCGTTGGGGACGTTGGCGATGCCGATGGCAAAGCCTAGAACCATCAAAGCCAGATATGTGACTGTGGCGGCGAGCGTACCCGCAAAGATACCCGACCAGCGCACTCGAGTGGGCGTCACCGCCGAAAAAACTTCTAATTTGTTGGGATTCTCTAGGTAGGTCATGGGAAAACTCCTTAAAAAATCTCGAGCTAAAACCTGTACACAGGCTCTAACTCGAGAGGAAGGCTCAAGGGGAAAAGGTTTAACGCAAAACGCGCAGAGCTTTAAGCAGGAAAATCAGAATGAGCGCGCCGAGAACGCCCCAGAAGATTCCGATAAACGAGAACTGACCCGCCGTAGCCCCGCCGCCGATGTGTAAAACGTCTGCAAACAGCCAGCGACCCAACATCGCGCCAAATATGCCGATGAGGATATTGGCGATTGCACCCTGCTGAGCATCGGTTCCCGCAAAACGGCTGGCTAACCATCCAATGAGCGCTCCGACAATAATGGCAACAAACCAATCCATAAATTCCCTCCTGTTTTATCAACTCCCGGTCTGGGAGATGAGTGCTTGCGAAGTGCAGTGCACTTGCTTTGATACAAAATGTAAGGTTCAGGGCTGAAAGGACACTGACCGGTTGCTGAGCGAGAACTGAGCTTCACAACACAGTTTCAACCTTCATCTTTCCTCAGTTTCTGCTCAGCCTCTCTTCAGTGCTTGGTCAGCGCTGTAGGTCATCTTTAAGTCAAGATTAGTCAGGGTTTTGACCCAGAACTTGATACAAACTATCCGCACTTCACTAAAGCTCTCTCACTCATTAATCCGAAATCTTACTATGTTGAACCGTCTACTCATTCCCCTCAACCCCAACATCTCCAAACCCGCCGAGGAACGTTTCACTCGAGAACTCGAGGCGATACCGGGCGTTCTGGTGGCGCTCAGCAACCCTCAGACCGAGATGATTTATCTGGTTTACCAGCGCGATAACACCCCGCTCGAGCGTATAGAAGCCGTGCTGGAAGCTTCTGGTTTTATAGAAGACAACAAACTCTACAGCCGTGTACTCGAAGCTCATAAATTACAAGCTTAACAAATTAGTCTAAAAACAGATTCAAATTTAAATACTCGAGGAGAATCACTATGATGCAAATTGCCCAACCCGCAAACTACACTGTGCCCAGCATTGTTTCTTCTCACGCACTCGAGCAAAATCAAACCGAAGTTTTTGCACGCTCTTTATACCAACACTTTCTAAATTGTAAAGTCCTCTCCGACGGCGTGGGGATGAGCGGTTTGGTGGCAGAACTCAAAGACTGCTGGCTCGAGGCCAAACAGGAAGCCCGTCAGGCTGCCGAGCGCCGCTGGATTGCTTGCCACGCGGCGGTATACTCACACGACCCCGAAGCCGCCAGCGCCAGGGCCGCTGCCGTGGCCTACGAGTTGTACTCGAGAGCCAGACACGACGAAGTTTATCTGGCCTACCGTGACTCAAGCCGGACACTACAGAGCTAAGCCGATGCGGATTTACCGCGACCTCTCCACCGGGAGAGGTTTTTTTGTTCTTGAGCCAGTGGTTCTCAAGCCACGGGGTCCCAAGTCGAGCAGTCACTCGAGAAGCGTGAGTGCGCTAAAAATCCCGCACCCGATTTTGGTCCTCTCGAGTACACTCTTCACAGATGATTAAGAAACTCCTTTTAACCGTGCTGGCCCTCTCGAGTGTGACCTTACTCAGCGTGGCCTGGGCTGCACCACCCTACTACCCCGACGGGGTGGGCACCACCTGGAAATTCTCGAGCGGCGAAGTGCAAAAGCTGCTGCAACCCATTACCGTGAGGGGCGTCAAGGTTTCGGTGCTCAGCCACTCAGTGGCGGGAAAAATTATTCAGCAGGATTACCTCGAGTACACCCCAAACGGGGTATATTTTCGCGGCTCCAAGGCTGGGGGCAAGCTGACCTGGTACACGCCGCGCCTGCTGGTCTACCCCGCTGCGCCGCTGAGTCCGGGCCTCCAGTGGTCCTCGAGCGGCAGCTCGGGCGCGGATACGCTCGAGTATGTGGGTCGGGTGGTGGGTCAAGAAGCGGTGGTCAACACCGCTGGCCGCTTTAACGCGGTGATTGTCCGCAACGACATCAGCACCTCAAGCGGGGCCTCGAGCACGCTGTACACTTACTTTGTGCCTACAGTGGGTCCGGTGCGAATTACCACCTCGGACGGCACTTCGGTAGATTTGACGAAGTGAGCGGGAATGGAGAATAGGGAATCGGGATTCGGAAAAGATAAAAAAGCGCTCGAGCACATGCTCGAGCGCTTTTACCCATTCCCGATTCCCGATTCCCTATCCCCTGCTCTTCGTCTGGCTGGGCCGCACCTCGACCCGGCTGGGCAAGGTGCGGGGACTCATCTCGAGCAGGTCAATCACGAGCTGGGCCAAATCGGCGGGGTCAATCTTCCAGTCGTCGGCCTCGGTGACTGCCTGACCGCCAAAACCGGTGGCCACCGACCCCGGCATGATGTAGCTCACCTTGATGCCCTTGGGGCGCAAATCGAGCATCATGGCCTCGCTCATCCCGTTGAGGCCGAACTTGCTGGCGTTGTAAGCCGCGCCACCCGCAAAAGCGTTTTTACCCGCCAAACTCGAGATGGTCATCAGGTAGCCCTTGCTGGCTTCGAGGTGCGGCAGCGCGGCTTTGACGCTGTTAAACACCCCGGTCAGGTTGGTTTCGATGACGGTGTTCCACTGCTCGAGCGTCATATCCACAATCGAGGCCATGATGCCCGCTCCAGCGTTGGCCACCAGCAAGCCCAGCCCCCCAAAGCTCGAGGCCGCGTCGTTCACGGCTTTGTGTAGTCCGGGCGCATCGAGCACGTTGACCGCGTAACCCTTGACCTGAGCGCTGCTCTGACTCGAGTGGGCCAAGCTCGAGAGCTTCTGAACCGCAGCCTCGACCTCGCCTGCATTGCGGGCGCTGATGGCGACGTAAATACCCCGTTTTAGCAGTGCCTCAGCGATGGCGTACCCGATTCCCTTGCTTCCCCCGGTGACAAATGCGCTTTTAATGGTGATTTCGGACATAGGGGGAGGCTATCACGGTTAAAGCGCCCTCGAGCGGATGAGAGGGCACAATCCGGGAGGGTTGGAGGGTTGGAGGGTTGGAGGGTGGGGGCGGTGGGGCAGGGGGTAAGAGGGTAGAAGACAAAACGCCTCCGGCGAGTCGTTGGTAGTTGGTTATTGGTCGGTTTGATTTCGGGCGTTCAAGAGCAAACCGACCAATAACCAATGACTAAAAACCCGCCGGAGGCGCTCCTTATCCAACTCCGCCGAACGCCATCAACCCTCCATCACCCGCTCGAGCGCCACCCCAAATTCTTCCGGCGCGTCCACCCACGGGTAGTGTCCGGCCTCGAGTTCCTGCACGTCGGCTCCGGCGAGGTCGAGCAGCCAGTCTACCTGGGCAGGGTAACTGGTGCGGTCCTGAGTTCCAGCAATCACAAACACGGGTCGGGTCTGCTCGAGCAAATATGGGGGGTACTCGAACTCCCAGAAGCCCTGACTCACCAGCGACTCTTGCACCTCGCCGCCGCCCAGGAGCTGAGATTCCACGTCGGCAAACTCGAGCCGTAAGCGGCCCCGAATCTCGGGGAACTCGAGCGCGTTGAGCAAATCTCTGGCCCCGAGCAATGAAAAAGCTCGCTCCACACGGGCGTTGCCCACTCGAGGGTACTCTCCCTCCACGGCTTCAGGAAGTTCGTCTTGAGGGTCTGAAAACGCCTTACCGCTGATACTGGCCGCTTCGCGCAGCAGGGTGAGGGCCAGCTCGGGCAGGTGCAACCACGGATTGACTGCCACCACTCGAGGCACCCGGCTCGGGAAACGGCGGGCGTACTCGAGTGCAATCACCGCCCCGAAGCCGTGTCCCAGTGGGGTGAAGCTCTCGAGGCCCAGAAAGTCGCGCACCGCCTCCAAATCGTCTACCAGGGTGTCCACGCTGAGGTCGCCCTCGAGCGGAGAGCTGCGACCCGCGCCGCGCTGGTCGAGGTAAACCATGCGGTACTGGGTGAGGTCGTCGCCCATCAGGCTGCGAAAGGAGTAGCTGTTGTACCCCGGCCCCCCGTGCAGATAAACGAGCGCGGGCGCGTCTGGCGGGCCAAACTGCTCAAAATAGAGTTCGGTGCCGTTTAGGTACTCGAGGTGTTCCTGGTCCAGAAAGCCTTCGGGCCAATCCGTCGTAAAATCGTCGCTCGAGAAATCATCGTGGTAAGAATCCATGCGCTCGAGTTTACTCGGACGGTTAGGGAGATATGGTGCTGCAAGGCTGGAGGGATTCAGGGGTTCGCTCGAGTGAGCAAAAGGTCATAAGTTTTGTCTGTCCCTAGATTGCTTTCGCCATTGTAGTAAGTCACTTCACGATACTTTCTCATGTCGAGGCCGAAAGTTTTTCCATCCTTCGACAACTCGAGTTGAGCTTGCATTGGGTCGGGAGGTGGAAAGAGGCCACGATTTTTACAGGTCTCCGAATCCGGTGTTATGGTGCGGAACAAGGTCGAGCAACCACCCGACACCTTTCCGCTCATAGTGTATGTTTGTCCGTCCAGGGTAGCCGTTCCACCCACTCCATATTCGTTCTCGCTCAGAAAACTAGCCGTGGCGCTCATCCGAATAGATTTGGTCTCGAGCCTGGGCAAGTCCAGTCTCGCTTCGGATTGACCCTGCAAATTCAGAACCTCGAGTTCGCACTGTGAGCGGTACTGAGCCAGCAGGCGCGTTCCGTCTGGACTGAGCGCTATCACGGTATAGGGCTTCGCTGGACTGGGCGTTAAGGTGCGTTCCTTCTGGCCGTTCTCGAGGTTATAAAGTTCAAAAGGCAGTCCATCCCTCGAGCCATATCTGTAAAAGCCCAGGCTCAGACCCAGTTTGGCTTGGCTCGAGGGCAGCAGCAATACTTCGAGCTTGGTCGCTTTTTTGATGTTCAGCACTTCCTTACCATCTGAGACACGCCACACCCGCACTGCTTCAGGCGTTACCGCTGCGATGTAACGACCCGCACCAGTAAAAACGATTTGATTGGCTTTAACAGGCAGGGAAAGAAATGGTTTCTCCTCGCCTACTTTCCACACCTCGAGCTTGCCAGCAGTGTCATAAGACCATACGGCCACTTGGCGTCCATCGGGACTGAGCGCGTAGTAGACACCACTGTCCACTTTAATATTGAATTTCTGAATCAGCCGACCACTGGCTACCTCGAGCAATTCGATGTCTCCAAGTTGCGTATTTCCCACACGGTAAAGGAGCGTATGCTCAAGCGAGTTGTCAAATATAGGGTCTGAAACATAGCGTGAAATCTGAGTGCTCGAGCGTTCTTGACCGTCCGATATTCGGAAAGTTTTCAAGGTGTCGTACAACACAACAGCTAGAACATCGTTTGAAACTGCTCCTCCTCTGAAATCAAGCCCCTCGAACGGAATAGCTCTTAAGGCTTTTCCAGTCGAGGCATTCCAAACTTGAGCGCGGACTGGACCGCCTGAGTAGGTGAACAGGGTGGTACTGTCCGTGTTCCACGAAGGCGAATTCTGAGATTGAACACACCTCTCGAAAAACTCTCCCTGCCAGTTACCCCGCAAAATCTGCGGGTTACTGGCAACGCTGAGAGTTTCCACTTTGGAAGTGCAGGCGGTGAGTAGGGCCAGAATCCCTAAACTGGGCAGGGCGAGACGGGTAAACATGAGTTCCTCCTCGAGCGAAAGGTTTTCTTGAGAGAACCCTAACCCACCCGCTCGAGACCTGAACAGTGCCAGAAGTCATGCTCTCAACACTCGAGCGACCTCAAATCACCTCGCGCACCGCCACCACGCTCGAGCGGGCTTGTAACTCGGCTTTGAGAAAGGCGTTTTGGGGGCGCTCGAGGGCACGGTCTCCCTTCAGGATGGATTTTGCCAGTTCTCGAGTCTCCTCGATGATGTCCACATCGTTGACCAAATCGCCCAGTTTGAGGTCGGGCACGCCGCTCTGCCGGGTTCCGCGAATCTCGCCAGGGCCGCGCAATTTCAGGTCGGCCTCGGCAATGGCGAAGCCGTCGGTAGAGCCTTCAATCACCTTGAGCCGCTTCTTGGTTTTCTGGGTGGTGTCGCCACTGACCAGAATGCAGTAGCTCTGGGCAGTGCCGCGCCCCACCCGGCCACGCAACTGGTGAAGCTGCGCCAGACCAAAGCGCTCGGCGTTTTCAATCACCATCACCGTGGCGTTGGGCACGTCCACACCCACTTCAATCACGGTGGTCGAGACCAGCAAATCGAACTCGTGGGCCTTGAAGCGC
>Ga0209100_1000715_pt1 | contig 26436 bp, 18 predicted proteins | sample lystaG_FD_185480 | JGI IMG/M metagenome (GOLD analysis project Ga0209100, IMG submission 185480) | Glacier valley bacterial and archeal communities from Borup Fiord, Nunavut, Canada, to study Microbial Dark Matter (Phase II) -... | ecosystem: Environmental > Aquatic > Freshwater > Ice > Glacier ... | reverse complement strand
AGAGTTGTCTGTAAGTACTCTCTCAGGATCGGAATCATTTTTGTCGGTTTTAGGATGACCGTCAAATATAAAATCGAAGACAGTATCTTTTAGTGTAAATGAAAAAGAAATCTTCTCACTTCTGTTTATTGCGAACACAATACGGCGCGCTCCCGTACAGTGTTTCCCAAAATAATCATTGCCGCTCTCATCGAGATATCTTTCAAAAAGAAAAACATCTCCGGATGCAAGAAGTGTTCTATAGGCTCCCGTTCGCAGAACCGGATATTTCCGGCGAAGTCCCGTAACGTTCCGGTAAAACGCCAACTGATCTTTCTGGCAGTCAGAAAGCCGGTCCCATGGATATGTCCTTCTATTGAAGGGATCACGATACCCCTGCATGCCGATTTCGTCTCCATAGTAAATACATGGTGACCCAATGTAACCCATCTGTATAACAAGGGCAAGCCGCATGAGTGACAAACCTCTGCGCCACTGTACGTCATCCAAAAAAAGGCTGCGCTGTTTATCGCGTTCGCCTGGATCAGGGGCTCCGCTGATTACCGTTATCGCACGGGGAACATCATGGCTTGAAATCAGATTCATAATGCAGTAATAGGCCTCAGCAGGATAATTCTCACGAAATGATTCAAGCCTTCCGTCAAGGGCCTGTGCCGGAAATGCGCCTGACATAAATCCCAAAAGTGCATCACGGAATGTGTACCCCATGACAGAATCATGAGTATTTCCGAAAAGGAAATCACGATAAGATCCGTAACTTATCTTATTGCTGGCATCTTCCCACACCTCGCCAAGGACAATACCTTTCTGGTCGGTTGCTTCTTTGACAACCTCACGAAGTTCTCTGAGAAAAGAGTCAGGAAGTTCGTCGGATACGTCCAGGCGGAAACCGTTAGCGCCTCTTCCCAGCCATGTCTCGATAACACCCTGTTTTCCCAGTACATATTCCCGGTATGACAGATCATTCTCATTCACATTCGGCAGATCCGAAAACCCCCACCAGGAGTCATAGGAAAGATGACCATTATCATCATGGAAGAATTTGTACCAGGAAGAATACAAACTGGTCCCCTTCCCCTGGGCTGTCTGGAATGCTCCCGGTTCAGGATAGCGTGACAGTTTGTTAAAATACCGGCTGTCTGCTCCTGTATGACTGAATACACCATCCATAAGAAAGGCAATATTGTTTTTTTGCATCAGATCAGAAAATCTATCAAACGAACTATTTCCACCGAGCATAGGATCAGCGGACATATAGTCTGCCGTATCATACCGGTGATTCGAACGAGCTTCAAAAACCGGATTCAAATACAGGCAATCAATATTCAGCGATTGAATATATGGAATTTTCTCGGCGATTCCGTCAAGAGTTCCCCCGAAAAAATCACAGGCCAAATAACCGGTTGAAGACTTTCCCTGTATATCGACATCTTCATACCAGTCATCGTGATATAAACGTTCATCGGCCGCTTTCGCTGCCTGCATCTGGCCTTGTGCATAGGATGATCCGCGGTGAAAGCGATCCGGGAAAATCTGATAAAGAACAGCACCTTTAAACCAATCCGGCGTATGGAAACCTTTCTTGAATACAGTTATCTGAAAAGCCGCAGGATAGCGGTCCTCATGAGCGCCAACTTTGGAAGGGGCGGAACTGATTCGTCCCGTTCCATCAGCTTTGTGACGCGAAAGAACATAATAAAGACGGTTTGAGGCTATATTTTTACCTGCTACTGACTGGTTTTCTGTCTGTATTTTATGTGCGGGACTATTCATTGCATCAGATGTCCCTGATACTGCTGACTTTGTTATACAAAACCAATAGAAAAAAAGACTTGGTTCGCCGGGCATTCTGATCTTTGTGTGGAATCTTGTTGAATTCCCTTCTAATGGATTCATCATCATTTCGCTGTATGAAAAAGAATTAAGGCCATACGAATAGCAAAGCCTTACCTCATCAGCGGGGAAAAATACATCGACGGATAAATCAATATATGTGCCCATAGGTACTGCTCCAAAAGGGGACCGGTATTCAGGGCAGCGAGAGCAGTGAAAAATTTGTTCTGTGTCATCTGGATGATCTTTGATCATTTTGCTTCTTTATCATCCTTTACAATTTTTTTTGACTTTATTGTCGGTGCCGTCTTCTTATCGGACGCCGGCTTAACCGTGTCAGAAACAGCCTTGCCTGCAGCTGCAGCTGCAGTCTTTGAAGGACTTGTCTCCTTTTTCGTTTTCGGAGAAGACTTTGCCGCAGATGCGTCATCTGGTTTGGCTGCTTGTTTAGCAGTTGGTCTGGCTGCCGGTTTGTCTGCCGGTTTGTCTGCCGGTTTGACTGCGGTCTCGGCAGTTGGCCCGACAGTGATTTCTATCTCAGATGCATCTCCTGGAATTTCAATAATATCAAGGTTAATGTCATTAGCAGAACCCGCTGATGAATTTCCTTCAAGTTGAATCCCTGTAATCAACGAATATAGCCCTGCATATTCGTTGGCTGATTTATCCCAGCTATAATCACCAAGCATTGCGTTTTTAACCAAACCTGCCCATACGTCCTTGTAATGACGGTACAGATCACACGCATATTTTGTAACAAAAAGAAATTCATGCGCGTTAATATTAGTAAAGGTAAAGCCATTACCTTGTCCTGTATATTCGTTGTAAGGAATGACAGTGTCTTTTAGTCCGCCTGTCTCACGGGCAATCGGTATTGTTCCGTAGGACATAGCAATCATTTGTGACAATCCGCACGGTTCAAACAAAGACGGCATCAAATAAATATCAGCTCCCGCATACAACGTATGTGCCAGGGCATTATCATAAGAAATACATGCACACATCTTCTCCGGATTCTTTTTAGCTATCTCGGTCAGCGCCTGCTCATAAAAAGTGTCTCCTGTACCGAGAATAACAACTTGCATTCCATCGAAAAGCATCTCCTCAAGTACACGAAGGAGCAGGTCAAGTCCCTTCTGGTCCACTAACCGGGAAATCATAACGCATAAAGGAGCACCAGGATTAACCGATAGTCCAAGCTTGCGCTGAGTCGCTTCTTTACACTGAGCTTTGCCCTCTTCATAATCCGGATAAGAAAAAACAGTAGGTATGTATTTGTCAGTAGACGGATCAAATTCTTTGTCGTCTATACCGTTAAGAATTCCACTTACTTTAAATGCGTAACGCTGAAGTGTTGTATTCAGCCCTTCCCCATAATAGTCTGTCATAATCTCATATGCATACGTCTGGGAAACGGTAGTCACGGAATTGGCATATACGATACCGGCCTTCATGAAGTTCACCGCTCCGTCTTTAAGAGAAAGCTCGGGTGTGAGATATCTATCCGACAAATCAAGAAGATCCTTGATTATTTCAGCCCCATGAATTCCCTGATATTTGAGATTATGAATTGTAAAGACCGTCTTAATATTCATATGCAGGCCATAGGATTTGTAATGTGCCTCAAGAAGAAGCGGCATCATGCCAGTCTGCCAATCATTGCAATGAAGTACATCCGGTTCAAACTGCATAAAATCGCCTATGAAATCCAGTACGGCACGTTGAAAAAAGCAATACCGTTCAATATCAAAGGCATATTCTAAATAGACCTGATCATAATTGAAGTAATATTCATTATCTATAAAATAATACGTTACACCATCAAGTTCCATGGAATACAGGCCTGCATAAAGAGAGCGCCAACCCATCTTTACCATCCGCCAACCCATAAAACGGAGGCGGGATGCCTGACTCTGTTTGATCTTCTTATAAAGCGGCAGTATTACCCTTGCATCACAGTTTTGACCAACTAATGTGCGGGGCAGCGCCCCGACAACATCAGCAAGGCCGCCTACTTTAATAAAAGGCGCAACTTCTGAAGATACAAAAAGAACTTTGATTGGATTCATACAATGGCCCCCTTACCAATTACTACCGGATAGTCCCTATGACCGACAAGCTTGATTCCGGGCCGGATAACTGCGTTTTTATCAAGTATTACATTCTCCAGCTCGCAGTTTTCAGAAATATGAACATCCTGCATAATCACACAATTCTTAATTGTACTGTTTCTTGATACAGTAACCCCGCGGAACAGCATTGAATCCTGAACAGTACCCATTATGCGGCAGCCATCAGAGACGATCGCATTGGATACTTTTGAATTTTCAAAATAAAGCGTAGGTGCTTCATCCTTAACCTTCGTATATATCGGCATTCCATTCCAGAACAGATCAGCTCGTATCTGATCATCCAGAAGCAGCATGGAGGAATTAAAATAACCCTGAATGTTGTTGATCCTGAGAACAAGTCCCTTATACTCATACGCACGAATACGAAGTAAGTCATATTTCTTCACAAGTGTGTGTACGCCGAAGTTGCGTTCTCCCCTTGCAATCATCTCGGAAATCAAGTCAATCAGGAGCTCTCTGCGTAATACAATGACACCCAGACTGCAGCGGTTTGAAGAAGTCTTATCAGGATTTTGAAGCATATCCTTCACATATCCCTTACGGTCTACATCAAGTATAAAGTTAGGAACTCCATATTTTGTGCCGTCACGATTGTACATGATAGAGGCGTCGGCACCCGATTGCTCATGCTTTTCAATAAAATCATTAAACGTGGTGTTAAGTATCATATTGCTGTTGCCAATGACTACATACATGCTTCGGTTTGAACGGATGAAATCAATAAGACCCGCAAGTTCATCGGCCTCTTCCGTTGCTATGTTTTCCGAATTGACATAGGGCGGCAGAATATGAAGTCCAAAATTCTTGCGGTCAAGATCCCAGGATGCTCCGGTCCCCAGATGATCCATCAGCGACTTATACTTGTTGAGTGTCAGAATACCAACACTCTTAATCCCGGTATTAACCATATTTGAGAGCATATAGTCTATGATACGGTAACGCCCGCCAAAAGGCACAGCTGCGAGTGCCCTTGGCTTTGAGAGTTCACCCAGTGAAATTTTATTATTATCGGCCAGTATCAGTCCCATTGCATCAATAAACATGCATTATCCCTCCGCTTCTATGCATTATCGGACCCGAAAAATCTCTTCAATAACGTTGAGTGCAGGATCAACCACGGCATCTTTGTCGATCTGGCAATTTGCAGGAATGACAGCATTGTCCTTGATTTTAAGGCCGCGTTCGATTACTACAATTCCTTCTGTGCAGATCTTAGTATTCAGATAAGGGCTTTCACCGGTGACTGATGCGCCCGCTCTGACCCCTTCTCCAATAATCGTATTGAATCCTACAATACATTTATCAAGATATGCTCCGGCCCGTACGGTTACACCCGGCATAAGTACACTGTCTCTTACAATAGCGCCTTTTTCTACCGTTACCGAGTTAGACAAAACAGAATGTTCTACAGTACCATAAATTTGGCAGCCATCCGTGAGAGCAGAGTTTTTAACAGATGCTCCCTCCGCTATATATTGTGATGGCTTCACTGGATTTCTGCTGTATATACGCCAGGAACGATCCATCAGATTAATCTCTTCCGGTCTGTCAAGAATATCCATGTTTGCTTCCCAAAGGCTGGAAATGGTTCCGACGTCTTTCCAGTATCCCGAAAAACGATAGGCACAAAGCTTCTTTCCCTGCTTAAGGAGCATAGGTACAATATTACTTCCGAAATCATTATTTGATTCCGGCATCTCTTCGTCTTCAATTAATGCTTTACGAAGTACGGACCAAGTGAAAATATACACACCCATTGATGCAAGATTACTCTCCGGCTTTTTTGGCTTTTCAACGAATTCAGAAATAATATCATCAGCGTTCGTGTTTAAAATTCCAAAGCGAGGCGCTTCTTCCCACGGCACTTCCAAAACAGCCAATGTTGCATCAGCCCTTGTCTTAATATGTTCACGAAGCATACGCTCGTAGTTCATTTTGTAAATATGATCACCTGAGAGAATTAGCACATATGTAGGGTCGCAATCATCAATAAAATCTTTATTCTGATAAATTGCATTTGCCGTGCCTTTATACCAGTCACTTTTTCCTGAGCGTTGGTAAGGCGGCAGAATATAGGCTCCGCCGTTATTTCTATCCAGATCCCATGGATGTCCGTTACCGACATAAGTATTCAAGGCGAGCGGCTGATACTGTGATAGTACGCCTACCGTTTCGATTCCGGAATTCGCACAATTTGACAGTGGAAAATCAATAATGCGGTATCTGCTGCCAAATGGAACTGCAGGCTTTGCAATGTACTTTGTAAGCACACCAAGTCGAGCACCCTGTCCTCCGGCAAGAATCATTGCAACAACGTCAGCTTTTGCCATAACTACACCCTCCGTCTATCGTTGATTAATCAGTTGTTTCAGTTGTTTTAGATACTTCGTTTGTCTCAGATGTTTCAGATATTTGTGATATTTGAGATGTCAGTGGAGTAACAGTCTTCGGTCTTTTTTCGATATACATTCCGCTTAACGGCGGCAGACATACTTCAAGATAGTATCCCCGGCCCTTCCATTGGCCCTTTTGAGCTAAAAATACCCCCTCCCCGTCAGCGCCGGTCGGATATCCGCTGCCGCCAAACTTCATATCATCTGTATTAAGTGAGATAAAATATTCTCCGGGTTCATCAACAGGCACACGATATCTTTCGAGAGGGACAGGAACCATGTTGAGTGTGACAATGACTTTCTCGTCGATTGTCTCACCCTTCCTCTGGAATATAAATACACTGTTGTCACGGTCGGTATTGTCGAGCCACTCATAGCCGTCCCATGACGTATCCTTAATCCAGAGTGCTCTGCTCTTTTGGTAGAACAAATTAGCCGCAGCAACAAAATCCTTAAGTAATCTGTTGGATTCATATTTGAGCAAGTACCATTCAAGCTGCTCGTAAAATCGCCATTCGAGCGACTGTCCGAACTCAGCTCCCATGAAAAGAATCTTGCCGCCGGGGTGAGCCAGCATATACATCATAAGTGTACGGAAAGAAGCAAATTTGCGCCAGGTGTCGCCGGGCATCTTATCAAGAAGACTCTTCTTACCATGGACAACCTCGTCATGAGAAAGACACAGAATAAACTTTTCAGAAAATGCATACATCATAGAAAATGAAAACTGTTCATGATGCCACACCCGGGCATAATAATCCGTCTCCATATAATCGAGTGTATCGTGCATCCACCCCATATTCCATTTGTGAGTAAACCCCAATCCGCCCTCTGAAATAGGATGGGTAACTTTAGGCCATGCGGTAGACTCCTCGGCTATCATCATTACGTGCGGATATTTCTCTCTTATTATGGAATTCATACATATAAGAAAATTCAAAGCCTCCAGATTATCCGTACCGCCGTTAACATTCGGAAGAAAGTCGGTTCGTCCGTAGTTACGATAAATCATGCTCGATACAGCATCCACACGAATGCCGTCAATATGGTATTCGTCAATCCAGAATACGGCGTTTGAAATCAAAAAGGAACGCACTTCGGCCTTATCGTAATCAAAAACATAGGTGCCCCACTCCCTGTGCTCGCCGATACGCGGATCGCCATACTCATAGCAGGGAGTACCGTCGAACCGGACAAGACCCTCAAGGTTCTTGGGAAAATGAGCGGGAACCCAATCAAGAATGACGGCAATGCCGCTCGCATGCAGATGATCAACAAGGAATTTGAAGTCCGCGGGGGTTCCGAATCGACTGGTAACAGCATAGTAGCAGGTAACCTGGTAACCCCACGAGTCATCAAGAGGATGCTCCATAACGGGCATGAACTCAACGTGTGTATAACCCATCTCAAGGCAGTACGCCGAAAGATCCTTTGCTATCTGACGGTAATTCATAAAATTGCCGTCTTCATACCTGCGCCACGATCCCAGATGCATCTCATATATATTGATCGGCCGGGGTGTAAGCGCTTCCGGGCAATTCTTCATATATATCTGATCATGCCATGTATAATCATCGGAGTCATAAAGAATAGATGCATCATATGGGCGGGTCTCACAGTGTCTTGCATACGGATCAATCTTATCGTATGCACGTCCGTCGGCACCGTTAACCATATATTTATACCGGTCCCACTGTGCCGCATCCGGAATATCACACATCCAGATTCCTGTTTCACGAAATGGCAGCATAGGTGATGAATCCGCAACCCAGTCATTAAAATCACCAATTACACTGACGTCTTTGGCATGCGGTGCCCAGACTGCAAAATGATAGCCTTGTTCACCGTCTTTGTGTGTGTAGGGTCTGGAGCCGAGCAAGTTGTAACTGTGGTAGTCATTACCTGTGTTGAACAAATATGCCTGATCCATATGCGCCCCCATGCTCTAACAATATTAATTGCAAGCATTTTAGTTTTTCTCTTAAGTAGATTATACCCTATTGTTCTTTACAGACAACAGTTAACATTTAAAAAAAGGAGCCGATATCTCAGCTCCTTTTAAATATTATCGATATACTTTCAAAATAATTTCAATTCATATACAACTTTTTTCAAGCAAAAGAAGCGCCTTTGTCAAACGCGTTAAGATTGGCCGGAATCATATGGTGACGTCTCTCCGGAAGGACATCGCGAAGTGCTGCTTCAAAAGAGTCCCTTTTGAAACACCCAGTCGCAGCTGAGAGGCACCCAAGGAGAACGATCGTTGCGTACGCCATACTTCCCAGTTCGTTTGCAATATCCGAAGAAGTTATCGGAATGAACCGGATATCCGTCCTGGCAGGAGAAATCTTAATCAGGGATGAATCGATAATAATGATTCCTCCCGGCTTAACCATTGCCTCAAACTTCTCAAGGGACGGCTGGTTGAGAGCGATCAGAACATCAGCATTATTAATAACGGGCGACCCGATTGCTTCATCAGATATTACAACGGAGCAGTTAGCTGTTCCGCCGCGCATTTCAGGTCCATAGGAAGGAAACCATGATACCTCATGACCCTCAATCAACGCCGCTTCTGCAGCCATTTTTCCTGCAGAAAGAATTCCCTGTCCACCAAATCCGGCAAGAATAACCGAAAAATCAATCATGTGCTTATACCTCCAGATCCTTTCCCTTGAATATGCCAAGAGGATACTGCGGCATCATTTTGTCCTCAAGCCAGCGAAGTGATTCGACCGGCTCCTTGCCCCAGTTTGTCGGACACGTTGATAGAAATTCAACCATTGAAAAGCCAAGTCCCTGCTGCTGTACGCGGAAAGATTTGGCAATGGCTCTCTTGGCTGCCTGGATGTTCTTATAATTATTGAGCGCAACACGCTCAATATACACAGCGCCGGGAAGTGTAGCCAGCAGTTCGCTGACATTCATTGGATATCCCTGCTGAGCAGCATCACGTCCAAAAGGCGAAGTTGTCGTGACTTGATCGAGAAGCGTGGTTGGCGCCATTTGTCCGCCGGTCATTCCGAAAATAGCATTATTCACGAAAAATACTGAAATTTTTTCTCCGCGCGCTGCGGCGTGAAGGATCTCAGCGGCACCAATGGAAGCAAGATCGCCGTCGCCCTGGTACGTAAAAACATTCTTATCAGGATGAACACGTTTGATGCCTGTGGCTACGGCAGGAGCCCGCCCATGCGCAGCCTGTACCATATCGCAGGAAAAATACTCATAGTTGTTATAGGTACAGCCAACAGGTGATACGCCGATCGTGTCTTCCAAAATATTGGCCTCACACATGACTTCAGCGATAATTCGATGAATGATGCCGTGTGTACAGCCCGGACAGTAATGAAACGGCTTATCGGTGAGTCCTTTTGTCTGTTCAAATACAATTGCCATCTTATCTCACCTCTCCTTTATGAATTAAAACGATCTGATCCAGAAGTTCTTTCTGCGTCGGCATATTTCCGCCCATGCGCCCATGAAAGAACACAGGTTTTGATCCGTTAACAGCCAGACGGACATCTTCTATCATCTGACCGGCATTGAGCTCAATATCCAGAAAGGCCTTTACATGATCTAGTGCCGCTACTCTTGCTATCTCTTCAGACGGGAATGGCCAGAGAGTAATTGGACGGACCATGCCAACCTTGATGCCGAGTTCGGCTGCCTGTCGAATTACATTTTTACAGATTCGGCTGCAGGTACCAAAGGCCGTGAGTATAATTTCGGCGTCTTTTATGTTAATGGACTCAAATCTGGTTTCCATTTGCTGGACAATGGCATATTTGTCCTGAAGTTCATTGTTCTTCTTTTCAAGCATATCGGGTTCAATATAAATTGATGTTACCACATTGTGCTCGGCTCTTCCTCCCCGGCCTGTTGTCGCCCAGGACTTGTCCGTCTTTATGATTGGCTCTTCGTCCCTGAATTGGACGGGTTCCATCATCTGCCCCAGGGTACCGTCTCCAAATATCATAACGAGCATGCGGTACTTGTCTGCCAGATTAAAAGAATCCACCGTTATTTCATACAGTTCCTGAATGGAAGCGGGTGCGAGAACAATATTTCTGTAGTCTCCGTGTCCGCCGCCCTTAGTTGCCTGAAAATAATCCCCCTGTGATGTCTGAATGCCGCCGAGGCCGGGGCCTGCACGCACAATATTGACAACAACTGCAGGAAGTTCGGCACCGGCAATATAAGAGATACCCTCCTGTTTCAGGCTGATTCCCGGTGAAGATGAAGACGTGAGTGCCCTTGCGCCGGCAGCTGCTGCTCCGTATACCATATTAATGGCCGCCACTTCACTCTCCGCCTGGACAAAAGCGCCGCCAACTTCTACCATACGTTTGGCCATGTAGTGCATGACCTCGGTCTGCGGAGTAATCGGATATCCAAAATAATGACGGCATCCCGCGCGGACCGCCGCCTCAGCAATAACTTCGTTACCCTTCATCAGGACTCTCTTTGCCATATGTTTTTATCTCCTCACTTTTCTACTGTGATAACGGAATCGGGACACTGGGTCGCACAGAAAGCACACCCGATGCAGGAAGCCTGATCAGTACAGCTAATTGGATGATATCCTTTGCTGTTTAAACTTGTCATATCATTTTGCAGAATTTTCTTTGGACATACAGAAACGCAAAGCCCGCAGCCTTTGCAGCGATCCTGTCGAAATGTTACTCTTGCCATATTTGTCCTCCCAAATGATTATAAATACATAAAAGATTATAAACGTGCCGTTCTGTAAATGCAAATTCAAAGGCCCTAAGTTTCTTAATGATTATTGACTTTATTTTCAATTAACCGGGATTCGGACCGACAGCTGTTTTTATCGCCTTTATGTACTAATTAATCTAAAAAAAGGATCTGCATTCATTGAAAAGGTTTTGAAACCACCGTAGAAATTACACGTCGATATCTAAAACGCCACAGACGCCGTGTCAGTTCGGCCGCCAGAAATAAAAGAACAATATCTTTCCCGATATAAGGGAGAGTTCCGTATGCGAGGGTTGTAATAAAGCTGTATTTGGTCCCTTGATATCCTGTGTAATAGTTCGACAAAAAATATAAGTATATGATTCCGAAAAGATAGCAGATCAAAAGGGAGATCAAAGAAATAAGCATGATCCGCAGATAATTTACATGAATTCCATCCGTCCGGCGATCAAGATAATCAGCGAGGAATCCACCAGTCAGGGCACAAAATACAAATCCTATCAGATATCCGAAGGATCCCCTCACAAGATAACTTATCCCTCCCCCTCCGCCGGCAAAAACGGGAAGGCCGATCAGACCCATAAGTAAATACAGCACTTGTGACAGAAATCCCAGTCGTGCGCCGAGAAGAAGTCCCGCCATAATAGCGACGGTGACCTGGAGGGTAAATGGGATAACCGGTACTGGTATTATAATCTGGGCAGATACACACATAAGAACCGTAAACAGCGGCACAAGTGTGAGAGAACGAAGTTGATTTTTTCTGGTGTCGTGGAAAGACGGAGTCTCTTTAACTCTTGGATCCATTTTTTTATCAGACATGTGTTGCTCCTCTTCGGGTTTATTGTAAACCTTTTCTTTCATTGTAAACCAGATGCTCTCTTTGTCAACCTTTGTCGTCAATTGTAAACCTTTGTTTGTCAAAAAAGGCATGCAAAAAAGCCGGGAAGAAAAATCTCCCCGGCTTCTTTATGCATATAAAAACATACTGATGATTCTCATATTATGATTTCTATCTTGCCTGTCGTATTACACGATAGGTTTCCCGCACTCAGGACAGAATTTCGGCGTGCTTTCACCGGACTTGGGCATCCACCCGCAGGAAGAACAACCTTTTACTGCTGTAGGCTGCGGTTTTCCGCATTCGGAGCAGAACTTTCCAGTGTTGCTCTTTTTACCGCATGCACAATCCCACCCGGATACGGCCTGAGGCTTAGGTTTGCCGCACTCAGCGCAGAATTTGCCGATATTGGCTGTCTTTCCGCAGCTATCGCAAGTCCAACCTGAAACAGCTGCTGCGGCTGCGGCTGCCATCGGAGCGGCACCTCCACCCATAGGACCCTGAGCATTCTGCTGTCCGGCAAAATAATTAAGTGCAGGGGCGCCTGCAGCTCCTGCCATTGGAGTCATCCCGCCAACCATACCCATGCCCATGAATCCTGTAGCAGCCCCTGCTGTGTTATTGGCAGCGCCAACCATGGCTTCCGCAGAAGCGGCACCCATACGGGCTGCCAGCATGCTGGGGTTATTGCCGAGCATAATGTCACGGTCGAATTCCTGAATGCGTTTTCTGGACTCATCATCAGGAGTAATTCCGCCGATTGCGACAGAAACAACGACCATACCACGACCCTGAAGCCACTCTTCATCCAGAACTTCATTCATATGTTTTGTGAAACGTGTCTGCTCGGAAGGAAGTCGGTTGTATTTAATTCCGTCTCCACCGGCGCCACAGCGGTTAAGCGCCTCGACAAACTTGGAAATAAATTCCGTTTTCGCCTGTGACATAAGAGTATTCTTCTCATATTTGTCTGTTACATTTCCGGCGATAGCCTGGAAGAAAGCGACAGGGTTCTCAATTTTGAAGGAAAAAGTACCGTTCAGACGGATATAGATACCCATATATGTCGGGTCGTCATATGGCATCGGAGAAGGCGTTCCGAACTTATTATCGAGGTTTTCAAGTAAATTGACAAAATAAACTCTCTGCTCGGAATTGATAACGCCGCCGGCTTTGAAACGCTCCAAAATCTCCTTAAGAGAATTTGTAAAGCCTGTCTTTATGCCATCTGAGCCAATCATCGACGGGGCTGAAGAAGAATCCCAGGTATATAGGCCGGCTTCTGTAGTGAAGTCAGTTACTTTACCGTTATCTACCAGCAAAAGTGCAGTGCCCTCAGGAACCGCAATCCTGGAACCGTTGGAAATTACATCCGAATCACCTTTATTACTGCCATTTTTGACCTTTTTTGCGCCTCTTTTGACCAGAACATCCGGCCCAAGTGAGTCACATGTAAAATACTCCAGATACTGATCCGATACAACGGAAGTTACTGCTTGAGAACCTGCTGCAAATACATTGCCCAGTGCTTTGATAAGTCCCATTTTCTTTCCTCCCATTTCTTGCTTTCGCATTCATGAATGATACTGCCTATTATTAAAGTTATTCAACTTTGGATAAATTTGTTCATTCTCCATATCCGGATATCAATCGACTGCATGGCGGAACCGCAGTATTCGCATATTCTCTGACCAAGACCTCTAACCGGAGCTCCGCAGTTCGGACACGTCACGCCCATTGCAGTTGTCTCGGAAGATTGAAGTCTGCTTTCATCCTGCACATAAAGAAGAGAAAGATCGTACCGGGCTTGTTCCAGGGTCTGCGTGCTGCCGGAAACTATCATTCCATTTTGCTTGATGTAATGCAAATATTCAATGGCTGTCTGAAGAGTTATTACACACGTACCGGCAGTCTTGCTGTAGGAATTTATACCGGTTCTATGTATTTTAACTCTTTGAAAGTACTCTTCTTTGTTTTCTGATGCACGAGATTCTATATGTCTTTGTATTTGAGCAGCGAAATCAGGTGTTGCTCCAAGAAAAACAGGCCTGTCATGTTCGTCTGCTCCGAAAAAGTTCTCTTTAACGGAAGCCGATTCCGAAATATCGTCTCTATTATCGATACCTTGAGCAGAGGTTTCCTGAATAGCCATAAGCGCCGAACACAGCTTATTCTCTGCAGCTGATATCAATTGGTTCACATTCAGATCCGGAAAATCCCGGTAAAGCTGCGGCGCATATGCAGAAGTCATATCCGAGATGGAACGCGGTTTCTGGTTTGCCATCAGTTCCTGGGAAAGATCCACTACATCACCTGAAAGAAGTTCCTGGGCCATATCACCGACCAACTGGATTGCCTTCGAACTAGCCGCTCTTTCAATTTTGTGAATAGCTCTAATCACATTCATCACCAATATTCCGACTGCTGCTACTATTATGACGATTATAATCAGGATAACTAAAAGAGTATCCATCTTCTTGTGTTCCCCTTCTTACCGCCTTTTTTGCTTATTAGATATTATACAACACAGAACGCTGCATTCTCAATAGCGGTATATTGTTATTTGTATATTCCTTCCAGTCATCGGGAAGATATTCATCAATTCCGCTTGCATACAGAAGTGGAATTCCTGTTATTTTCGAGGCCTCGGCAAGTATCGGAAATGAATGCATAAGTTCATCAGCAAGTGTTTCCTCGAGCAGATTTGTATTATCAATCAGACCGTCAATCGGCAGTCGGGCGGCTTCTGCCAGTTGGGCTGCCATAACGGCAATACTCTTTGCATCTGCCGTAAAAGGCCGCAGGGTATTGACTACCATGTATACCTTATATGAAATATTCGAAAAACGGCTTCGCATACTTGAAAGAATTCGTGCCCCCATATCCTCACCGCCGATATCAAAAACTCCCAGATACTCCGTATCGTCAAATATGGAGAACATTTCACCGGATACTGAAGGGACATCCACATTCGTGTTTGCATAATTCGGCGCAATCACTCGAATATTTTCCTTTTCTAAAAGGCTGCGCGCATCAACAGACCGATAAAAAGGATTGATTATATCAAGGTCTGCCAATAAGACTTTCCTGTCCGGATTTTCCTTGCGAAGCTTGCGCGCAAAATGCACGGAGACCTCCGATTTTCCGCTGCCATAAGCTCCGACAAAGACATAAAGTCTTGGAGTACCTTCTTTTCGTTCCTGTGATAAACTATTTTGTATCATTTCCATGCACAATGCACTTCCTTTTCATCTGATTTGGTTGACGGATTCGCTGAGGTGTAATTTAATAGGTGTCAGGGGTATTTTTTATCCTTGTCAACGCTTTTCAAAAGCATGTGTTATCAGCATAGCAAACATGCCAACAAACTTAAAGGAGGCAGATGTTTATGTTTTCATTTTTTCGCCGCTCCGCAAAGGAGACTGCTAATATTGTTGCCGAAAGTCAGACACCGTCCCAACCGCAGACAGACACCGCACTGATTGCGGTCATTACTGCTGCAATCGCCCGTTTTCGCGAATCGGAAGGCCCGGGACGCTCAGAAGCGGGTTTCGTTGTGAAGCGTGTCCGCAGAATCTGATCCTGCAATAATTATTTATCAAATATCCAAAAAGAGTTGGCCGGTGCACCGGCAGAAAAGGGAGTTGAAGAAGCCTTCTATTTATAGTGGCTTTTTCTATGAATAAGCATGAAATTTTTCATTTTACTAGGTGATGGAATGGCTGATCTTCCTATTCCGGAAATTAACGGAATGACACCGCTTCAATATGCAAAAAAACCGTTCATGAACCTTCTCGCCAAAAAAGCAACCTGCGGAATGGTGCAGACGATTCCGGAAGGCATGGAACCGGGAAGCGGTCCTGCCAACATGTCCGTCATGGGATATGATCCAAACACCTTCTATACCGGACGCTCCCCTCTTGAGGCATTAAGCCTTGGGATCGAAATGGCCCCCACCGATATGGTTTTTCGCTGTAACCTGGTAAGCCTTTCGAAAACGGATACCTCCTCAGACAAATATCAGGACATGACGATGCTCGACTATTCCTCAGGCGAGATATCGACAGAGGAATCATCAGAACTCATCAAGTCTGTTGAAGAATCTCTTTCATCAGAAGACCTGCATTTTTTCCCCGGAAAAAGTTATCGTCACATTACTCTTTGGCAGAACGGACCGGGTAGCACAGTCCTCACACCGCCTCATGATATTTCCGGCAAAGTCATTAATAAATATCTGCCTTCCGGCGAAGGCGCCGACCGGATTTTAGCATTGATGCAGGCGTCCGCAGCCATATTGAAAAATCATCCCGTCAATTTCCGCCGCCGCGAAAAAGGACTTAATACGGCTGATTCCATATGGCTGTGGGGTCAGGGCACGAAGCCGGCCATGGCTGATTTCACTAAAACCTATGGACGAAAAGGCGCTGTAATCTCCGCTGTCGATTTGATTTTCGGCCTTGGCCGCTGTGCAGGTCTTGATGTAATCGAAGTCGAAGGCGCAACCGGAAGGCTTGATACTAATTATCTTGGAAAAGGACAGGCGGCAATAAACGGCTTTATGTCCGGTTACGATTATATTTATCTTCATGTTGAAGCGCCGGACGAGTGCGGTCATCATGGCGACGCCCCGGGAAAAGTTCTCTCCATCGAACTCATTGACGAACAGGTAGCAGCCCCCGTCTGGAAATACCTGGAGGAAAACCGTCAAAAAACCGGTGAAGACTATCGGATATTGATACTTCCCGATCATCCTACGCCTGTCAGCCTGAGAACGCACAGCGAAGAGGCGGTGCCCTTCCTTCTTTACCAGAGCAATCAGGACACCATGACTGGAATCGATAATTACTGCGAAAGCGAAGCCGAAAAAACAGGTGTGACCTATGAATCCGGCCCGTCGCTGTTCAAGATGTTCATTAGTTAGTCTTTTATAGTGTTGCTATGGTTACTCCGTCATCGCCTTCACCATACGCGCCCAGACGGAAACTCTTTACCCTTTTATCCTGACGCAGATGCTGCGTGACAGCTGATCGAAGTGCACCCGTTCCTTTTCCGTGAACGATGCGGACTGTCTCCATATTTGAAAGAACGCAGTCATCGAGATATTGATCGAGAGTTGTAATCGCTTCATCAACGGTCATACCCAGCAGCTGAATTTCCGGCATGGTTGATGCAGAGCGCTGAAGACGTATGTCACTTGCCCCCCCCTTTTGCCGGGTCTGAGGAACGGCGCGGGAACGAGGTCTGCCGGCTGTATCTTTGGGTTTCTGAGACTCCTGCCCTTCAATCGGATAACGAAGGGCGTCTTTTGTTACGTTGAGACGAAGGGAGCCTGACTGCAGGACAAAGGTACCGCGGCTGTCAGGTCCCTTCACGATGATTCCTGTTGCTCCAAGGGCCGGCGAATAATACATCCCTCCCATACGGATCACATCAGGTATTTCACCGGGAATAGTAATTTTGGCGCGATTTTTCTCTGTTTCCATTTCGATGTCAGAAAGTCCTGCACGAAGGTTTCTGCGGATCAGCTGGACTTTTTCTTCGGCTGCCTGCTGATTTTCTTCGCGAATAGTACGTCTTAAGTCTTTGAGTATCTGGTCTGCCTCATCAAGGGCATCTGAAAGAAGTTCTTTCTTTTCTTCCTGCGCTTTTTGAAGAATCAGATTCTTTTTCTGCTCAATTTCACTTTGTTCCTTCTCTAAAAGCAGAGCCTGCGCTTTCACATGTTCGCGCATTTGTCGGATTTCTTTTTTGAGTTTCTCGCTTTCCCGGTTGTTTCTCTCTGCAGCGGACAGAAGTTCTTCAAATCGAATTCCCTCATCGGATAAAAGTGTCTGGGCTGCATCAATTATGTCCTGTGAAAGCCCAAGTTTTTTGGAGATGGCAAATGCATTGCTGACGCCCGGCAGACCGATAAGAAGGCGGTATGTAGGAGAAAGTGTAGCTGTATCAAATTCGCAGCATGCATTTTCAACGCCATCGGTCTCGATGGCATATCCTTTAAGTTCTTTGTAGTGTGTTGTGGCGGCAGTAACAGCTCCTTGTTTGCGGAGATGGTCCAATATGGCCATAGCCAGTGCCGCCCCTTCGGACGGATCTGTTCCGGAACCGAGCTCATCGACAAGAACAAGTGTTGAATGACCTGCTTTTTCAAGAATTGACACAAGGTTCTTCATGTGTGAAGAAAAGGTTGAAAGGCTCTGTTCAATGCTCTGTTCGTCTCCGATATCAGCAAGAACCTGGTCAAACACTGATACTTCGGAATGGTCGAGGCAGGGAATCTGCAGCCCGGCCATCGCCATCAGGCAGAACAGTCCGCAAGTCTTCAGTGAGACAGTTTTTCCGCCTGTATTCGGCCCTGTTATGACTAGCGTCCTGTATGTATCACCTATCACAAAATCAATGGGAACCACTTTATCTTTTGTAATCAGCGGATGTCTAGCTTTTCTTAAAACAATGCGTCCTTCACTGTTAAATATCGGCTGTGAAGCATTCATTGTGATAGATAGATTGGCCTTCGCGCTTAGAAAATCAATTTCTTTAACCAAACTGACATCCAGTAGAAGTTCCGTCCGGAAAGTCATCACACGACCGGAAAGATGAAGCAAAATACGCTCAATCTCATCACGTTCTTCCGAAAGCCATTCCCGTATTTTGTTGTTTGCTTCAACTACCGCCATCGGTTCGACAAATATTGTCTGTCCCGAAGAAGACGTATCATGAATGATTCCCGGAATTTCGTTTCGTTTTTCCGATTTGACCGGTACGACATAGCGTTCGCCGCGCATAGTTACGAGCTGTTCCTGAAGCGCAGTAGGGTGCTGACGGATGATACGTTCCAGAATATCCCTGATGCTTGTCTGTGTATCTTTGATGTGACGCCGAATCTGATACAGGGCGTCGCTTGCCCGGTCATTCATCTCATCTTCTGAGGCGATGCAAAAAGAGATTTCTTTCTCCAGGGACTGGGCCGGCATGAGCATACGGATTCGAGAGAACAGACCATTCACTTCTGCATCTTCTTTTTCTTTCTTTTGAACAGCTTTTATCCGGTCAACAGCCCTTAGAAAGCAGGCCACCGCCAAAAGACTTTTCATGGATAATGTCCCTTCGGCTGCCACAAGCGAAAGGGATTCCCGGATATCGGATAATCCTGAAAGCGGAAGCTGACCTTCGCGAAGAATGTGTGTTACGGTGCTGTCAGTCTCTTTCTGCCAAGTCTCCACAGTATGAAGGTCCGAACATGGTAAAAGCTCTTCACAGAGCTCTCTACCGTAAACACTTCTTGCATGTGAGGAAAGCATGGCGCGTATTTTATCGAATTCAAGAGTTATAAGGGAGCGCCCGTCGAGGAGCGTCTTCCTTTTCTCTTCTTCAAAAGTTGTGTACATAATAATCCTATCAGACTTTCGTCGTTTGTTTTTCGTTCTTATCTTCTGTAATGGGTTCAGCAGGCTTTGTTATAATTCTAATAGTCGAAATCCCATACCGAACCGTTGCATAGGATGACATAAGAACAGGCGGAATAAAAATATAATGGGTAATGTAACGTAATTCATGCGGCACAAAAAATACAGCAGCCAGTGCAAGTACGAAAAGTACTGTAGACAGCTTTCCATACCACAGGGAATGCGATACAACACCCTTATTCTGCAGTAAATATGCGCCGCCCAGAATCATCAGAACTTCTTTTGTAATAATAAAGATTACGACCCATAGAGGAAGCCTGCCAATCAGGAACAGCATAAATGCTGTGGTAAACTGAAAAAGCTTATCGACAAACGGGTCATATATCTTGCCAAACTCAGATATCTGGTTGAAATGGCGCGCAATAAAACCATCCGCAGCATCCGTAAGCCATATTCCAACAAAGAAACAAAAAGAGAGAATACTATAGAAACGCCCATTTTCTCCCGGCCTGCCGCTCGCATGAATAAACACCGCCATAAAAGGGATTGCCAGCAATCTGACTGTGGTCAGAATATTGGGTATTGTCCAGGGTATTTTTATCTTCATATCATCCTCATGTCAGATGCAAATCTCAAGACAGAAGCTTAGCACGTAAAAGTTCCTGTTCCGATATTGTCTTCGTCATTTTGAGACCTTCTTCAATATCCACATCAGTTATTCTTCCATCCTTGAAAATGACAAGACGGTTGAGTCTGCCCTCATTGATACATTCAATGGCATGTACTCCCATGAGGCTTGCCATAGTGCGGTCCCTTGCCGTCGGGCTTCCGCCGCGCTGGAGGTGTCCGAGAATAGTAGGTCTGGATTCAATACCTGTAGACTCTTCGATCCGCTGCGCAATATCAACAGCTTTACCGGCACCCTCTGCGACAATGACAATATAGTGATGTTTGCCGGCATTTCTGCCGTCGAGGATGACCTTAACAACATCCCTGTCAAAATCATATGCCTGTTCCGGAATAAGGACAACTTCTGCTCCGGTGGCTATTCCGACATTCAGGGCAATGTAGCCGGCCTTTCTTCCCATCAGTTCAATAACACTGCAGCGTTCATGGGAGGAAGCCGTATCCCTGAGCTTATCAATAGCCTCCATCGCTGTATTCATAGCGGTGTCATAACCTATCGTGTATTCTGTCGAGGATATGTCATTATCAATCGTACCCGGAAGGGCGATTACCGGAATACCAATGCGGGCAAGATCGCGCGCACCTCTATAGGATCCGTCTCCGCCTATGACAACAAGGCATTCAATTCCAAAGACACGGCACATCTTAGCCGCTTTAAGAACGCCTTCCGGTGTCTCAAACGTCTTGGATCTGGCAGTCATCAGAAATGTGCCGCCGCGCTGAAGCTTCTCGGATACGTCTCTTCCGTTGAGCTCAGTGACTTCACCCTTCCATAATCCGTGGTACCCTCTTGTAACTCCAAGTACTTTATGACCGGTATGCAGCCCTGCACGGACAACCGCACGAATTGTGGCATTCATTCCGGGGGCATCACCGCCGCTGGTCAGCACGCCGATTCCCCTGACAGGTGTTATTTCTGATTTTGGAATATTGTCATAGTTGACAGCTGTCATTTCCTTGAGGTTCGGCAAATTTGTCGCACTGTATTCTTCGATCATAATTATCACGCTCCTGTTTTGAAATATATCTTTAATCCGTCAATTTCGATGTCAAAATCATTATACAGGTACAGAGAAAAAATCGAAAGAGATAATTAAGTACAAAAAGGTATCAGAAAAACGCCATATTGTCTTTCCCGCATATTTTAGAAAGTTCTTTAAGAATCTCATTGGATGGATCGACCCAATATTCCTGAGGCAGTTTTATGTTGGTTTTTTGAGATGATAAAAACATGACAACCTGAACCGGGCCATGGAAATAGGCAAGGGCTGCAAGAATCCGCTTATACCCGGCGTCCTCAGGCGCGCCTTCGTAGCGAATACCCAGATGCTGCAGTCCTTCCGGGGCAATTACGGGGATATTGCTGTCATTTGTACGGTTAACTCCTGATTGGCCCGGATGAATTTCGCACCGGCTGATAACCGGTTCCGCCTTTTTATCAGATGCATTTTTTGATAATTCTGAAAAACTCTCCGCTATAAGCTTGGGCTGTTCATCCTCACGAATCTGAACTCTGCCCCTGATCAGAAGAACACGATTCTCCTGCAAAAGCTGTGAATACATCTGAAAAACCTTCGGAAATACAATCACTTCGTATCCTCCGAGAAGATCCTCCATCTGCAGAAAAGCCATAAGTTCCTGCTTCTTGGTGGTCTTTGTCGTACGCGAAAGAAGAAGCCCGGCCATGGTAACCTGGTCCTGATCAATAAGTACGCGTTCCGATATGACTTCCTCTTCACCGGAAGCCGAAACAAAAGCAGAGCTGTCCGTATTTGTCGAGTAAGCTATTGAACTTTTGTATTCTTCAAGCGGATGACCTGAGACATAGAGGCCCAGAACTTCCTTCTCTTTTGAGAGCTTCTCAGATACACTGAACTCGTCCGTTCCCGGATACATCGGTTCAGAAAGGGTTATATCCTCTTCGCCGGATGTCATTCCGAAAAGAGAAATCTGCCCTTCCATCATATTTCTCTTCGAAGAAGCCAATTGTGCGTAGAACGGGTCCACCACAGCCAGAAGCTGTGAACGGGGAATGCTGAAAGCATCTAGTGCAGAGGCTAAAACCAGACTTTCAATCATCTTGCGGTTCATGTCATATTTAAACATTCTGCGCAGGAAGTCCCCAAAAGAAGTAAACGGTCCAAACTTTTCCCTTTCGTCTACAAGCAGCGATATTGCGGCTTCCCCAACATTTTTAACAGCCGAAAGTCCGATACGGATACAGGATTCTCCTTCTGTTGTAAACTTGCCCTGACTCATATTGATATCCGGCGCGAGAACGTGTATACCCATCTTTTTGCAGCAGCCTATATACCAGGCGGCCTGAGACAGATTTCCTCGAAAACTGTTCAGTATGGCAGCCATAAATTCAGTTGGATAATGGTATTTCAGGTAAGCTGTAAAGTAACCGATCATGGCATAAGCGGCGGCGTGTGATTTGTTGAAAGCATATCCGGCAAACTGAGCTACATCATCAAAGATCTTCTCCGCGGTCCTTTCAGGAACGCCGTGGCGCAAAGCGCCGTCAACGGTTCGTCCAAGTTCATCAATTCCGCCGTGAACAAACATCTGCCGGTACTTTTCCATAATAGCCGGCTTTTTCTTGGACATTGCGCGCCTGACATTGTCGGATTGTCCCATAGAAAACCCGGCCAGATCTCGAACAATCTGCATGACTTGTTCCTGATATACCATACATCCATATGTGACATTAAGAATCGGTTCAAGAAGCGGGTGATCATAATGAATCAGCTTCGGATCGTGCCGCGCCTTCACATAACGCGGTATCTGGTCCATCGGTCCAGGGCGGTAAAGTGAAATACCGGCAATAATATCTTCTAAGGTTGCCGGGGCAAGTTCCGTCATGAAATTCGTCATTCCTGCACTTTCAAGCTGGAATACCCCTTCCGTGTCCCCGCGCCCTATCATCTCATATACATTATGTTCATCCATCGGTATATGATCATAATCTATCTTTATGCCATGGTTCTGGAGAACCATAGCGGCTGTATCCCTCATAACGGTAAGCGTACGAAGTCCCAGGAAGTCGAACTTCAGAAGTCCGATTGCCTCAACATTATTCTTGTCGAACTGTACGACTACTGAATCGTCATTTTTTGAAAGAGGAGCTATGTCCGTAAGAGGACCGTTTGAAATAACAACGCCGGCGGCATGCGTTGAAGCATGCCGGGGCATCCCTTCAAAGAGAATAGCGGTATCAATTACGCTGGCAGCCTGAGGATTATTGGTATATGCATTTTTCAGGTCGGGAGACATCTCGAGCGCCTTATTGATTGTCATCCCGATTGCAAACGGAATCATCTTGGCGAGACGGTCGCTCTCTGCATAGGGAACTTCAAGTGCTCTGGCCACGTCCCTCACACAGGCGCGGGCTGCCAGTGTACCGAATGTAATAACCTGCGCCACGCGGTCTTCTCCATATTTGGCTGTGACATAATCGATAACTTCCTGACGCCTTTCATAGCAGAAATCAATATCAAAGTCCGGCATACTTACACGCTCACTGTTAAGAAAGCGTTCAAAAATAAGGCCGTACCGCAAAGGGTCAATATTGGTAATGGAAAGTGCATAAGCAACCAGTGATCCGGCGCCTGAACCTCGGCCGGGGCCTACCATAATACCCTGTTCCCTGGCGTATCTGATGAAATCCCACACGATCAGAAAGTAGTCTGTAAAGCCCATCTGGGAAATCACAGAAAGTTCATATGACAGCCGGTCCAGATACTCCTGCGTCTGGAGTGGCTCTCTTATGTCCAAAAGCCGATGCTGAAGACCTTTTTGGGCCAGAGAGGAAAGGAAGCTGTCATGATCCGGAAAATCCGGCGGTACATCAAAGGAAGGAAGGTGAGTTACGCCAAAAGTGTAGGAAGCATTACAGGCATTTGCGATGACTGCCGTATTCTCAATAGCCGATGGGATATTGGGAAAAAACATGTGCATTTCAGCTTCGGATTTGATATAAAAATCATCTGTCGGCATACGCATTCTGTCTTTGTCGGAAACATGTTTGCCTGTCTGCATACAAAGCAGCACGTCATGCGCCATGGCATCTTCCTTGCGCATGTAGTGACAGTCATTTGTCGCAACCAGAGGAATTCCGGTCTCCTGGGAGATGCGGATCAGATGTTGATTTACTCTGGCCTGTGCGGGAATTGTATTGCTCTGAATCTCCAGATAGAAGTTCCCCCGTCCGAAAACCCTGTCATACCATATTGCTGTCTGCCGTGCTTCTTCGAATTGGTCTTTCATCAGATTTGACGCAATCTCGCCAGCCAGGCAGGCAGATAACGCGATAAGCCCGCCGCTGTATTTCTCCAACAGTTCATGGTCTATACGGGGCCTGTAGTAAAAGCCTTCGGTAAAACCGGCTGATACAAGACGGTTAAGATTCTTGAGACCTTCATTGTCCCTGGCAAGTAAAATGAGATGATACGGTTCGCGGTCAGCGGAGCCTTCTTTATTAAAACGTCCTCTGGGAGCTACATAGCATTCACATCCAATAATCGGATGAATACCCTCTTCCTTCATGATTCGATAAAAATCCACGGCTCCGTACATAACCCCATGATCCGTTATTGCACAGGAAGTCATTCCCAGTTCTTTAAGTCTCTGGGCCAGGGAACGGATGCGGATGGCACCGTCAAGCAGACTATATTCTGTATGCAGATGTAAATGTACAAATCCCTGTGCCGCTCCTGGTTCATTAGCCACACGTCTTCCCCCTAAATCAAATGATCCTGCCGTGCACGGCGACCAACAAATCACGAAGTCTTGCAGCATCCTCAAAATCAAGGTTTTTAGCAGCTGCTTTCATCTCTTTGTCAAGCCTTTTAGCGAGCTTGACTAGCTCCGGCTGAGACAGTCTGGCTGTCTTATTGTCCAAAAGGCTTTCAACGGCATCAGGAGCGATGCCCTCCTCTTTGCTGATTGCTTCAATCGTCTCAAGGACATCCCTTACTTCTTTCTTAATGCTTGTAGGAGTGATGTTGTTCTCCTTATTATATTCCAATTGTATGTCGCGTCTTCTGTTTGTTTCTGATATGGCCGCAAACATTGAATCCGTTACCTTATCGGCATAAAGGACAACCCGTCCGTTCACATTACGCGCTGCCCTTCCGATTATCTGGATCAGGGAGCGTGCTGAACGCAGGAACCCTTCTTTATCCGCATCAAGAATCATGATCAGAGACACTTCCGGAAGATCGAGCCCTTCACGCAAAAGATTAATTCCAACAAGCACATCAAAAAGTCCCTGACGCAGATCATGAAGAATCTTCATTCTCTCAACAGTCTCAATATCAGAGTGCAGGTATTTGACACGAATGCCTTCATTGGCCAAAAACGAAGACAGGTCCTCTGCCATCTTCTTGGTAAGTGTAAGGACCAGAGTCCTCTCGCCCATCTCATTATTTGCCCGTATCTCTGTAAGGATATCATCAATTTGTCCTTCAACAGGACGTATCGATATCTCGGGATCAACAAGACCGGTTGGCCGGATGATCTGCTCTGCCGTCTGCTGGCTGTGTTCGGATTCATAGACGGACGGGGTTGCCGAGACAAAAAGCGACTGTCCCATCTTTGTTTCAAATTCAGGGAATCTAAGCGGGCGGTTGTCGTAAGCTGAAGGCAGCCGGAATCCGTAATTAATCAGATTTTCTTTACGTGATCTGTCACCGCTGTACATGGCACCAATCTGGGGAATGGTGACGTGGGATTCATCAATCATCAGGAGATAATCATCCGGGAAAAAGTCAATCAGGGTAAATGGAGGCGTACCTGGCTTCCTCTGTGCGAGATGCCTCGAATAATTTTCAATTCCCTTGCAGAATCCGGTCTCCCTGAGCATCTCGAGATCGTATCTGGTACGCTGTTCGAGTCGATAAGCCTCTATGATTTTTCCCTCTTCGCGCATGATCGGAAGCTGAAGTTCAAGTTCCTCCTCAATGGAAACAAGAGCTTTCTTCATCTTCTCACTGCTTGTCGCATAGTGAGACGCAGGATAAATGGCTGTATAATTTCTGGCCCATTGAACCTTTCCGGTGATATAGTCGACCTCTGTAATCTTCTCAATCATATCACCGAAAAAACTTACGCGTGTCAGCAGCGCTTCAGATGACGCAGGAAAAATGTCAATGGTATCTCCGCGAACCCTGAAAGAACCTCTTTTCACTTCATAATCATTACGCGAGTATTGTATATTTATAAGCTCACGAATAACCTGATCCCTGTCCTTATTCATTCCCGGGCGTAAATTAACCATCAAATCACGGTAATCGGAAGGATCACCCAATCCATAAATACATGATACGGACGCTACTACGATTACATCACGGCGCTCAAGAAGCGCTGAAGTGGCGGAATGCCTCATACGGTCAATCTCTTCATTAATGGCTGAATCTTTC
>Ga0209100_1000712_pt1 | contig 26491 bp, 27 predicted proteins | sample lystaG_FD_185480 | JGI IMG/M metagenome (GOLD analysis project Ga0209100, IMG submission 185480) | Glacier valley bacterial and archeal communities from Borup Fiord, Nunavut, Canada, to study Microbial Dark Matter (Phase II) -... | ecosystem: Environmental > Aquatic > Freshwater > Ice > Glacier ... | reverse complement strand
ACCGACAGGTCTTTGCCTTTTTCAAGGGCGAGCTGTTTGAGACGGATGGCGGTGGCCAGACCGCCGGGGCCGCCACCGACGACGACAACGTCGTATTCCATGGCTTCACGGGGGCCGTATTGGGCCAAGATTTCCTGGTTTGTCATTGGTTAACTCGCTTGATAATGAGATTTGTTATTGGAAGAGGCCGCAGCAAGGGATTGTCGATCGTCAAAATGATTTTATGCGTGGAGTTTACATAATAGAACGGTCGTTCTTTTTATTCATGGAGACTTTAAAAATGGCTTACAGCATTGATCTTTCGGGCCGGGTGGCTTTTATCACGGGTGCCTCCAGCGGCTTGGGGGCCCAGTTTGCCAGAACCCTGGCACGGGCCGGTTCTGCCGTGGTTCTGGCCAGTCGCCGGGTTGACAAACTGAAGGATCTCCGCGCCCAGATTGAAGGCGAGGGCGGTGATGCGCATGTGATGGAACTGGACGTTACCGACCACGGCTCCATCAAGTCGGCGGTGGCCCATGCCGAAACCGAAGTTGGCTCCATCGATATTCTGATCAACAACTCAGGCGTGAGCACCACCCAGCGCATTCAGGACGTGTCGGAAGAAGACTACGACGATATCTTTGACACCAACCTCAAGGGTGCTTTTTTTGTGGCACAAGAAGTGGCTAAACGCATGTTGGCGCGGGCGCAAGGGTCGGCACCGGGCACTTACACCGGCGGGCGCATTGTCAACATCGCCTCGACCGCGGGTTTGCGCACGCTGCCGCAAATCGGGGTCTATGGCATGAGCAAGGCGGCGGTCATTCAGATGACCAAAGCCATGGCGCTGGAGTGGGGCAAGTTTGGCATCAACGTCAATGCCATCTGCCCGGGTTATATCGACACCGAGATCAACCACCAGCACTGGAAGACCGAGCAGGGGCAGAAGCTGGTGCAGATGCTGCCACGCAAACGCGTCGGTCAACCCCAGGACTTGGATGCCTTGCTGGTTATGCTGTGCGCCAACGAGAGCCACTTCATCAACGGTGCCATCATTGCCGCCGACGATGGTTTTGCCGTCTGAACCGTCCGCCGTCCGCAGGCTTCAAGTGACCAACCGGTTTATCAAGGAAAAAAACAATGAAGATCGAGATACCCGAGAAGAAGAAACTGGTGTTTGAGGTGCGTGTCCCGATTCGCTGGGGTGATATGGATGCCATGAACCATGTCAACAACACCATCTATTTCCGTTATTTGGAGACGTGTCGCATTGACTGGATGGCGTCGATTGGCTGCATGCCCAACCCGCAGGGCGAAGGGCCGGTGATCGTCAATGCGTTTTGCAATTTTTACAAGCAGCTCGAATACCCGGGCGATGTGCTGGTGAAGATGTATGCGAGCGACCCGGGCCGCACCACCTTTGAAACCTGGGGCACGATGGAGCGGATCGACCAGCCGGGCGTGATCTACGCGGCCGGCGGCGCCACCACCATCTGGGTGGACTTTCCGAACCAGAAAGCCCTGACGCTGCCCGACTGGATGCGGGAGCTCGTGAGTTAGGATTTATGGCCAATCAGCCGCTAGCCCCCGTCGTATATGCGCAAGAAGCTATTTAATTAATAGCGTCTATTTTGACTTGGGAATCCGGCCCATCTGGTAGAACTCGGGGTTGGGCATCATATTGGAGAAGCTGGCCATCCGGTTCGAGAGGCCAAAGAACGCGGTGATGGCCGCAATGTCCCAGGCGTCTTCGTCAGTAAAGCCGTGCGCGTGCAGGGCGGCAAAGTCGGCGTCCTCGACCTCGGCTGATTTCTGGCAGACCTTCATCGCAAAGTCCAGCATGGCGCGCTGCCGCGGCGTGATGTCGGCCTTGCGGTAGTTCACCGCCACTTGGTCGGCGACCAGCGGCTTTTTCTCATAGATGCGCAGGATCGCACCGTGCGCCACCACGCAATACAGGCACTGGTTGGCGGCGCTGGTGGTGGTCACGATCATTTCGCGGTCACCCTTGGTGAGGCCTGACTCTTTCAGCATCAGGGCGTCGTGGTAGGCAAAGAAGGCGCGCCACTCGGCCGGTCGACGCGCCAGCGCCAGAAACACATTGGGCACAAAGCCCGCCTTCTCTTGCACCTCCAGCACTTTGGCCTTGATGTCGTCAGGCAGATCATTGATGTCGGGGGCGGGGTAGCGTGTGCTCATGGTGTGTCTCTTTTTTAAGTGTTTGGGTTCGCTTCGCATGATACGTTTGCGCGGACGCAAAAAAAGCGCAGGGCTCGTGCCCGGCGCTTGTGAATGTGTTGACCCGGCTGCTTACACCTTGAGTCCCAAGGCTTTGGCCACACCGGCGCCATAGGCCGGGTCGGCTTTGCTGCAGTTGGCAATGTGGCGTTCCTGAATCGCTTTCGATGCGCCGCCGACGGAGCGGGCCGTGTTGTCAAACAGCACCTGCTGCTGCGCCGGCGTCATCAGGCGAAACAGATTGCCCGGCTGCGAGTAGTAGTCCTCGTCCACCCGGTGGTTCCAGTGGTCGGCGGCGCCTTCGATGGACAGGGGCGGCTCGGCAAAGTCGGGTTGCTCTTGCAAGGCGCCTTTGCTGTTGGGTTCGTAGCCAATTTCGGCGCCATTGTTGTTGTCAACGCGCATGGCGCCATCGCGGTGGTTGCTGTGGAACGGGCACTTGGGCGCGTTCACCGGAATCTGGTGGTGGTTCACACCCAGGCGGTAGCGCTGCGCGTCGCCGTAGGCAAACAGGCGCGACTGCAGCATCTTGTCCGGCGAGAAGCTGATGCCCGGCACCACGTTGGCCGGCGAGAACGCCAGCTGTTCGATTTCGGCAAAGTAGTTTTCGGCGTTGCGGTTGAGTTCCAGCACGCCCACGTCCATCAGCGGGTAGTCGCCATGCGGCCACACCTTGGTCAGGTCGAACGGGTTCAGGTGGTAGGTGGCCGCGTCTTTCTCCGGCATGACCTGGATCTTCAGGTTCCAGCGCGGAAAGTCGCCGTTGTCGATGGCGTTGAGCAGGTCCGACTGCGAGCTTTCGCGGTCTTTGCCGACCAAGGCTTCGGCCTCGGCATCGGTCAGGTTCTGGATGCCTTGTTGCGTTACGAGGTGGAACTTGACCCAGAAGCGCTCGTTCTTGGCATTGAGCAAACTGAAGGTGTGGCTGCCAAAGCCATGCATGTAGCGGTAGGACTTGGGCAGGCCGCGGTCACTCATGACGATGGTGACCTGGTGCAGTGCCTCCGGCAGCAGGGTCCAGAAGTCCCAGTTGTTTTCGGCGCTGCGCATGTTGGTGCGCGGGTCGCGCTTGACGGCGCGGTTCAGGTCGGGAAACTTCAGCGGGTCGCGCATGAAGAACACCGGCGTGTTGTTGCCCACCAGGTCCCAGTTGCCTTCTTCGGTGTAGAACTTCATGGCAAAGCCGCGGATGTCGCGCTCGGCATCGGCCGCGCCGCGCTCACCGGCCACGGTGGAAAAACGCATTGCCAAGTCCGTCTTTTTGCCGATGGTTGAAAAGATTTTGGCCTTGCTGAACTGCGTGATGTCGTGCGTCACCGTGAAGCGGCCAAAGGCGCCTGAGCCTTTGGCATGCATGCGCCGCTCGGGAATAACTTCGCGGTGAAAGTGCGCCAGTTTTTCCAGATGCCAGACGTCCTGCAGCAACGCCGGCCCGCGTGGTCCTGCTGTTTGAATATTTTGATTGTCGACAACCGGTGCGCCGGCTGCGGTGGTTAATTTGGTCATGGCTGTTTTCCTTTGCTGATAGTTTGAAACAACTAATAGTTCTTTTATTATGTTCAGCGACTATCCATGAGGCAATAGCAATTCGATAGTCATTTTTCAAAGCGCTGATAGCTATTGGCTTTGTTTCAGGCCGCGAGTCCGACTGTCCCGACCGCGGGCCAGAGCCGCCCGCTATGCTCGGTGATTTTTGCAGGAGTACACACGATGGATACCCAGTTTGACAAAGGCTTGGCCACGCGAAAACAGGTGATGGGCGAAGACTTTGTCGCCAAGGCCTTGGGCAATGTGACCGAGTTCACACGGCCCATGCAGCAGCACATCACCCGCAACGCCTGGGGCGATGTGTGGCAACGCGAGGGGCTGGATTTGAAAACCCGCAGCCTGATCACGGTGGCCATGCTTACCGCGTTAGGCAAACAGCACGAACTCAAGGGCCATGTGCGCGGCGCGCTGAATAACGGCGCCACGGTGGCCGAGATTCAGGAGGTGCTGCTGCACGCCAGCATTTACTGCGGCGTGCCGGCGGCGGTGGAGGCGTTTCGGTCGGCGGCTGAAGTGGTAGAGGGGCCCGGTCAAGCTTGAGTTGTGTTTGGTTGGGTTGGCAGCACACAAGCAACTGCTAAACTCAGTCCATCATTGGGGAGTAGTCGCCTTTCACGCTGTTGAAAGGGCTTGCGTCAACATACTTGATCGGTCGATCATGGTGCAAGCGGTTTCTAACTTGGCAAGACCTTTGACTGCGCAGCTTCGGAGTGGCCGGGGAGATGCGCGGTCATTGTTTTTTGTCCGGCCTTGGAATCCATCATGGAAGCTCTTTTTATTTCTACTGGCGTTGTCGCTCTCGCAGAGATCGGCGACAAAACCCAACTGCTGGCGTTCATTCTCGCGGCACGTTTCAAAAAACCTCTCCCGATCATTGCCGGCATTCTGTGCGCCACGCTGGTTAACCACGGTCTGGCGGGCGCCTTGGGTGCGTGGATTACCTCCATCGTCAGTCCCGAGGCTATGCGCTGGGCTTTGGGTCTGTCGTTTATCGGTATGGCGATCTGGACGCTGATTCCCGACAAGATCGAGGAAGAAGAAACCCAGGTGGCCAAACACCTCGGTGTTTTTGGTGCAACCCTCATCACTTTCTTTCTGGCCGAGATGGGCGACAAGACCCAGATCGCCACTGTTGCCCTGGCGGCGCATTATGGGGCGCCGTTGATGGTCGTTGCGGGCACCACGCTGGGCATGTTGCTGGCGGATGTGCCTGCCGTTTTTGTCGGCAACAAGTTTGCCGCCAAAATTCCGATGAAACTGGTGCACTCCATTGCAGCCGGCATATTTGCGGTGATGGGTTTGCTCACGCTGTTCAAGGTCGAGCAACTGTTTCAGTAGGCATTGACATTCGCCATCAAGCGCCAAGGTTTATGGCGCTTGGCTTGGCGGTCCGTATTAATCCGGCGGAGTATTCCTTGCTGCATTAACTCAAAAATTTGATGAGTACGCCGGGATGAATGCTCCAGCCGGCAAAGCCGGACAGTCCCATGAGGAAGCCAAAGCCAGCGGGCACCAAACTCAAGCCATAAAGCCACCACAGTTGGGTCAAAGAGGCGACGGCCAGCATGGAAATAGCGATAGCAATCAAGGCGTCGGAGAGGTCAAACTGGTCATCGTGAAAGTTGAGCGCGTCATACGTGCTTTGATCTTTTTCCGCCAACGCTTTCAGCTCTTCTTTTTTCTGAGTCTGTTCTTTGGCAAGCGTCTCGTACACGGCGATCTGCGCTTGGTAAGTCGCTTGATGTTGCTCTGGTGCTACGGTGGCCTGAAGGCGCAGTTGCACCAGGGTCGACTTGGCAATCTCTTCGCGCAAGTTGCGCGCCTGATAAAACGCCCAGTGATCCAGTTTGTCGGCCTGGACTTGCTGCATGGCCTGCACAATGTTGTCGTCTTTGACTTTGCAGAGGCCCATGAAAGTGGCCAGCAGGGCGACGGTAATGGCAACGGCGGGGTTGAGTCGCGACGATTTTGTGCGAGTCGGCACAGGCTCGGTCGATTCGACCGCGTCCAGAGGGTTGATGTCCATGTCTGATTGATCCGCAAAGTTTCAAAAAAGAAGGACCAAGCTTAACTGGTGACCCAGGGACTTACTGGATTTGTGAGATGGGTCCAGCAGGGTCGTACCGAGGCACTACCCCGCTGGAGTGCTACCGAATAAGGTTGCTACAGACCGCGTCCTCGGATGAGACGAATCAGAATCACAACGACCGCGATGACCAGGAGGATATGAATGAATCCGCCCATGGTGTAGGCGCTGACTAATCCTAAAAGCCAGAGAACAAGCAAAATGACTGCAATAGTTTCAAGCATGTGTATTCTCCTTTAGCCAAAATTTGGCGGTAGTTAAATCATACGGCGGATTACCACGGGTCTTCACTTTAGCCCTTGCACCACTGAGGCCTATGTATTCTCTATTTTTTCTCAATCCGGGCTGGCACTTGATGGTGTAAGGCTTTAACTTGTCATCAGTAAGTTATCAGGTTACGCTGCGGTCGGCTGGTCGGGGCATCACGATCCGATCAATCCGTATCACCTATCAACTTTCACTGGAGGTTCAACATGATCATTCGCAACACTCTCGCCGCCATCATTGCCGCAGTAGCCTTGCTTAGCGCGACCGGCTGCGCGGTCCATCGTGGCCAGGAAACCGTTGGCGCTTACGTCGACGACACAACGATCACCACCACGGTTAAGGCACGCTTTGTTCAAAACAAGGACGTCGACGCTTCCAGTATTCGGGTTGAAACTCTCAATGGCACTGTCATGCTGTCCGGTTTCGCCAAGACCGCGAATGAGCGGAGTTCCGCTGAGACTCTCGCTCGGACCGTTAGTGGTGTGAAAGCGGTCAAGAATGAGATCGCCATTCGTCCCTAATCCTCGCCAGAAATTCTGTAAGTCAGAGGTTCAGGTTTCAACCCGCCATTAGTTTGTGCACTAAATCGCCCGTGTTCGCTGCCTTGTATTTACGCATCAAGCGGGCACGGTAGATTTCAACGGTGCGGTGGCTGATGGTGAGCGCCTTGCCGATTTCTTTCGACGTGAGACCGTCCATCAGATGGGCGGCCACCTCGCGCTCTCGCGCCGTGAGTTCGGCCTTGACCGGGCGACGTGAACTCATGTCAATAAAGGTCCAGATGCCTGCCTCATGGGGTGCGTCCTGGTTCAGTGCCCGGCCGGTCACATGACACCAAAAGGTTTCGCCACTGGAGCGCTTCATGATGCGGTCATCCGCGTAGGTGCCGTTGCGATTCAAAATGGGCGCTATGCGCAGACCGGTGCGCTCAAACTCGATGATGCTCGGGTACAGCACCTGAAACGATTGGCCCACCAGCAGTTCGCGTGATGCGCCAAACATCTCGCACAAGTGGCGGTTGCAGTCCAGCATTTGCCGGTTGCGCGACAGGACCAGTCCGACCGGTGCCAGCTCAAATGCAAGACGGTAATCAATATCCATACGTGTTTGGGGCGCAAGAGTTAGGGTTTGTACTTTACGAAGAACTACGTATTTAGCTAGGTAGTATCGTACGTGCATAAATTCTTTGAAGGAGATAGATCAAGTGAATAAGATTTACCCAAGTGCCGCCATGGCGCTGGAAGGCATTGTCAAAGACGGGCAACTTCTGGCTGTCGGTGGTTTCGGCCTGTGTGGCATCCCCGAGGCCCTGATTGACGCCCTGCGCGATAGCGGTGTCAAAGATCTGACGGTCATCTCCAACAACGCGGGCGTCGATGGTTTCGGCCTGGGCAAACTACTGGAGACTCGTCAGATCAAAAAAATGATTTCCAGCTACGTTGGTGAAAATAAAGAGTTCGAGCGCCAATACCTTGCGGGTGAGTTGCAGCTTGAATTCACACCGCAGGGCACGCTGGCTGAAAAGCTGCGAGCCGGTGGTGCTGGTATTCCGGCGTTTTATACCCGCACGGGCGTGGGCACACTGGTGGCCGAAGGCAAGGAAAACCGGGTGTTTGATGGCCATGTTTACATCATGGAGCATGCCTTGGTGCCCGAAGTCTCGCTGGTCAAGGCCTGGAAGGCTGACAAGAGTGGTAATTTGCTGTTCCGCCGCACGGCGCGCAACTTCAACCCGGCCGTTGCAATGGCGGGCAAGATCACGGTCGTTGAGGTGGAGGAGATTGTCGAGACCGGCACCTTCGATCCCGATTCAGTGCATTTGCCCGGCATTTACGTGCACCGGATTGTGCTCAATGCAACGCCCGAGAAGCGGATTGAGAAAAGAACCATCACTGAGAAAGCAGGAGTCTGATCATGGCTTGGACACACGACCAAATGGCGGCCAAAGCCGCTGAAGAATTGCACGATGGGTTTTACGTCAACCTGGGGATTGGCTTGCCAACCATGGTGGCGAACTTTGTCAACCCGGACATTGAGGTCTGGCTGCAAAGCGAAAACGGCATGCTGGGCATCGGCCCGTTTCCAACTGACGACGAGGTCGATGCCGACTTGATCAACGCCGGCAAGCAGACCGTGACGACCATTCCCGGTTCCTCAATTTTTGGCAGCCACGACAGCTTTGCCATGATTCGGGGCGGCAAGATCAACCTGAGCATTCTGGGCGCCATGCAGGTGAGCGAGACCGGCGATCTGGCCAACTGGATGATCCCCGGCAAGATGGTCAAGGGCATGGGCGGCGCAATGGATCTGGTGGGGGGCGTCAAGAGCGTCGTCGTGCTGATGGAACACGTGGCGAAGAAAAAAGACGGCACCATCGATTTGAAGATACTACCCACTTGCACACTGCCACTTACCGGCGTCGGCGTGGTGGACCGCATCATCACCGATCTGGCTGTGCTGGATGTGACGCCGCACGGCCTGAAAGTGGTGGAGATGGCGCCCGGCGTGACGCGCGAAGAGTTGCAGGCCAAGACGGGCGTGCAGTTGCACTAACCCGGCTGCGTCATTTCCCAGGAGATACGCGAAAACTCTCGCTGGAGTTGATCGCGTACTTCCTGGGTAAAGTGCTCCAAAGGGTCGCTTTGCCGCAGTTCATCCACTGAAATACGGGGCCCTTTGCTCGAAAAAAGAATGCTGTTGCTTTTTTCTTTGGAGGCGATCTCCAGCAGATTGCCGTCGAAAGCCAGTCGGATGCGCCCGGTGAACACCGGGTGGTCCGGGTGGTCGTGATGCAGGTTGGCCGCCATGACCCCATGGGGTGAGAGCACCTTGAAGCAGTCGTCATAGAAACGCTGTGAACAAAGGCTTGGCGCCTGCCCCTGACGGTCGAAGCCGTCTACCAGCAACACATCAAATTGTTCTGATGTGTCTCGCACAAAGTCAGCCCCATCCGCACAAATCATGGCGATGCGCGTTTCATCTTCGGGCACTTCAAATTCTTGCCGCAGTGCAATCACCTGAGGATTGATTTCAAGCACCGTAAACCGTGTGTCAGGCAGGTGGCGGTAACAAAACTTGAGCAGCGACCCGCCCCCCAGTCCAATCATGGCGATGTTGACTGGGCGGCTGTTAAACATCAAAAATCCCATCATCGTGCGGGTGTAATCCACCTCCAGCTGGGTCGGCCGCGCACTGCACATGCGGCTTTGCAGCTGGTCAAGGGTGAAATACAGGGATTTGATGCCGTCGGCAGAAAACACGAAAGGCGCATCAAACAGGGATGCATCGGATTCTGGGTGGGACATGATCTTGACTGGAGCGGGTGAAGGGAATCGAACCCTCGTATCGAGCTTGGGAAGCTAGCGTTCTGCCACTGAACTACACCCGCATTTGGTGCTGCCAGAGCCAGCGACTATTAATTGCCCGCTGTTCTGGAAGCTGCAGAGTTTACTTCAGGATGTCGCCAATGCAGAGATATTTGATCTCTACATAGTCATCCATGCCGTGGTGTGAACCCTCGCGGCCCAGACCGGACTGCTTGACGCCACCAAACGGCACATGCTCAGTGGCCAGAATGCCGACGTTGATGCCGACCATGCCGTATTCCAGCGCCTCGGCCACCCGGAAGATGCGACCGACGTCGCGGCTGTAGAAATAGCTGGCCAAGCCGAATTCAGTGTTATTGGCGGCGTCAATCGCTTCTTGTTCGGTGGTGAAGCGGAACACGGGCGCGAACGGGCCAAAGGTTTCTTCTTTGGCGCACAGCATGTCTGCCGATGCTTCCGAAATGACGGTGGGCTCAAAAAACTGACCACTTAACTTGTTGCCGCCGGCCATGATCTGGCCGCCCTTGGCGATGGCGTCAGCGACGTGGCGACTGACTTTATCGACGGCCGCGTCTTCAATCAGCGGGCCTTGCGTGACACCTTCTTCAAAGCCGTTGCCGACTTTGAGTGCTTTGACCTTGGCGGCAAACTTGGCCACAAACTGGTCGTACACGCCACTCTGCACATAAAAGCGGTTGGCACAAACGCAGGTTTGGCCGGCGTTGCGGTATTTGCTGAGCATGGCACCTTCGACGGCGGAGTCGATGTCGGCATCGTTAAACACGATAAAGGGCGCATTGCCGCCCAGTTCCAGCGACATTTTCTTGACGGTTGGGGCCGATTGCGCCATCAAAATACGACCGACTTCGGTGGAGCCGGTGAAGCTGATGTGGCGCACCACGTCGCTGGCGCAGATCACCTTGCCCACCGCAATCGAGTTGTTGCCGTCCGCCGTAATTATGTTCAGCACGCCGGCGGGAATACCGGCGCGAATCGCCAACTCGGCGGCCGCCAGCGCGGTCAGTGGCGTCAGCTCGGCCGGCTTGATGAGGACGGTGCAGCCCGCGGCCAGCGCCGGGGCCACCTTGCGCGTGATCATGGCCAGCGGGAAGTTCCAGGGTGTGATCGCGGCGCAGACGCCAATCGGCTGCTTGATCACCATCAGGCGGCGGTTGTTGTCGAATTGGGGCAGGGTTTCGCCATTGACGCGCTTGGCTTCTTCGGCAAACCACTCCACAAAGCTGGCGCCATAGGCCACTTCGCCCTTGGCTTCCGTAAACGGCTTGCCTTGCTCGGCGGTCATGATGCGTCCCAGGTCGTCCTGATTGGCCATCAACAAATCAAACCATTTGCGCAGGATGATGCTGCGCTCTTTGGCGGTCTTGCTGCGCCAGGCCGGCCAGGCAGCGTTGGCGGCCGCGATGGCAATCTCTGCCTCGGCCGGTCCGAGGTTGGCGACATCGGCCAGTTTCTGGCCGGTGGCCGGATCCAGGATGTCAAAGCGGCTGGTCCCTGCGAGCCACTGGCCGTTGATCAGCGCATCGGTCTTGAGCAGCGTCGGGTCGTTCAGCAGCGAGAGGGGTGATGTTTGAGTCGTTTGCATGTTCATGGCGGCAGTGGGTTGAGTTTGGGAGGAAGGCAGAACCAATGCATCAAGCGTAGCGGGTTTTCAGCTGGGTCGTAGTGCCGTTCGTGACAAGTCGCAAAGCGCCACTTGTTTTGCGACATCGTCACCGTGTCTTGATGACTTAAAATTTATAGCTTCGGTGGCTGGCTGTCTTCATGCTTTACCGACCACAGCCGATTCGCCCCAAGAACTACTCAATTTTTCCCCATTCGCCATGAACTCAACTGTCACCTCCGCTAGCGTTGCCGATATCCGCAAGATATTTCTGGACTTCTACGAGTCCAAGGGGCACACCGTGGTCCCGTCCAGCCCGCTGGTGCCGGGCAACGACCCGACGCTGATGTTCACCAACTCGGGCATGGTGCAGTTCAAAGACGTGTTTTTGGGCACCGACAAGCGCTCTTATGTGCGCGCCGCTTCGGTGCAAGCCTGCCTGCGCGCCGGCGGCAAACACAACGACCTGGAAAACGTGGGCTACACCGCACGTCACCACACCTTCTTCGAGATGCTGGGCAACTGGAGCTTTGGCGACTACTTCAAGCGCGACTCGCTCAAGTGGGGCTGGGAACTGCTGACTCAGGTCTATGGCTTGCCCGCCGAGAAACTGCTGGTCACGGTCTACATTGACGATCAGGAAGCCTATGACATCTGGCACAACGAGATCGGTCTACCCGCCGACCGCATCGTGCGCATTGGCGACAACAAGGGCAAAAAATACGCCTCCGACAACTTCTGGATGATGGCCGACACCGGCCCCTGCGGCCCGTGTTCCGAGATTTTTTACGACCACGGCGCCCACATCCCCGGCGGCCCCCCCGGCAGCCCGGATGAAGACGGTGACCGTTTCATCGAAATCTGGAACCATGTGTTCATGCAGTTTGACATGCAGCCTGATGGCAGCCTGGTCAAGTTGCCGGCGCCCTGCGTCGACACCGGCATGGGGCTGGAGCGCCTGGCGGCGATCCTGCAGCACGTGCACAGCAACTACGAAATTGACATTTTTGCCGCGCTGATCAAGGCCGCAGCGCGTGAAACCGGTTGCGCCGATCTGGACAACAAGAGCCTGCGCGTGATTGCCGACCACATCCGCGCCACCGCGTTCCTGGTCAGCGACGGCGTGCTGCCGAGCAACGAAGGCCGGGGCTATGTGCAGCGCCGCATCATCCGCCGCGCCATCCGCCACGGCTACCAGCTGGGCAAGAAGACGCCGTTTTTCCACAAACTGGTGCCTGATCTGGTGGCGCTGATGGGCGAGGCTTACCCCAAGCTCAAAGCCGATGAGAGCCGCATCATGGAGGTGCTGAAGGCCGAAGAAGAGCGCTTCTACGAAACGCTGGCGAACGGTATGGAGATGCTGGACGAAGCTTTTCAACAACTTGATTCTGTGATTCAACATATTGAGTTGCAATCTGCAAAAAAGGAGGTTGAACAGAGCTTGGCTGCTAAACAGGTACTGCCTCCGAAAGCTGAGTGGCGAGTGCTGCCTGGCGAAGTTGCCTTCAAGCTGCATGACACCTTTGGCTTCCCGCTGGATCTAACCAACGATGTGTGCCGCGAAAATGGTGTTGAGGTGGATGAAGCCGGTTTCCATGCCGCCATGGCGCAGCAAAAGGCCAAGGGCCGTGCCGCCGGCAAGTTCAAGATGGACCGCGCGCTGGACTATAGCGGCGAGGGCAACGATTTTGTCGGCTACGACAGCCTGACACAAGCTACTAAAGTTGTAGCGATCTACGCAGACGGGACGCCGGCTACCGAGCTAAAAGCCGGTCAAACCGGGGTGGTGGTGCTGGACGCCACGCCGTTCTACAGCGAAAGCGGTGGTCAGGTCGGCGACGAGGGCGCCATCTTTTGCGATACCGCGCTGTTTGAAGTGGGTGACACCCAAAAAATCAAGGCCGATGTCTTTGGTCACCACGGCACCCTGAAAACCGGCACCCTCAAGGTCGGCGACGCCGTGACGGCGCACGTTGACGCCGCCCTGCGCGCCGCGACCGAGCGCAACCACAGCGTGACCCACTTGATGCACAAAGCCCTGCGCGAAGTGCTGGGTGAGCATGTGCAGCAAAAGGGTTCGCTGGTGAACGCCGAACGCACCCGTTTTGACTTTGCCCACAACGCCCCGGTGACCGATGCCGAGATTCGCGAGATCGAGGCCCGCGTCAATGCCGAAATTTTGTCCAACGCCGCGACCCAGTCACGCGTGATGGACATCGAGTCGGCGCAAGCGACCGGCGCCATGATGCTGTTTGGCGAGAAATATGGTGAATCGGTGCGCGTGCTCGACATCGGTGCCAGCCGCGAACTGTGCGGTGGCACCCACGTCAAACGCACGGGCGACATTGGCCTGTTCAAGGTGGTGGCGGAAAGCGGTGTGGCGTCCGGCGTGCGTCGTATTGAAGCCGTTACCGGCCAGAACGCGCTGACCTATTTGCAGGATTTGGAAGACACCGTGACCCAGGTCGCGGGCGCCCTCAAAGCGCCGGTGGTCGAGATCAATGACCGCATCGCCAGCGTGCTCGATCACGTCAAGGCGCTGGAAAAAGAAGTGACGGCCCTCAAGGGCAAACTGGCTTCCGCGCAAGGCGATGAACTGGTGACGCAAGCGGTGGTGGTGAATGGTGTCAAGGTGCTGGTGGCGATGCTCGAAGGGGCGGACACCAAGACCCTGCGCGACACCATGGACAAGCTGAAAGACAAGCTGAAAACCGCCGTCATCGTGCTGGCGGCCGTCGACGGCGACAAGGTGCAGATCGCTGCCGGTGTCACGCCCGATACGACCAGCAAAGTCAAGGCCGGTGAACTGGTCAACTTTATTGCCGCCCAGGTCGGTGGCAAAGGCGGCGGCAAGCCCGACATGGCGATGGCCGGCGGCACCGAGCCCGCCAAGCTGCCGGCAGCCTTGACTGGCGCGTTGAACTGGATTTCTGCCAAGCTTTAATTTGCTATTAATTGGATAGCTACTTGCGCATGCTACACGGGAGCTAGCGCTCGATTCTGCTCTAAATTTGCGAGATGGACCCCTGGCCTGTCTATCGCAGGCCCCTTACGGCTGGTGAGCCCCTTGGTGCCGGCGGAGGGCTCAGTAGCCGTGTCGGGGCGAGATTTTTTTACCGTGTGCGCCCAGCCGAGACAGCGGCGCCTCGATCCAGCGTTCAAACAGCACGGCCAGCCCCAGGCAGGCCATCCAGCTGCCCAGTAACGCCAGTACGGCAGGCCAGGTGCCGCGCAGCCCCAGCCGTACAAACAGCGCATTGCCGAGCATCAAGACCGAAAAATGCACCAGGAACAGGGCGTAGGAAGTTTGTCCCAGCCGGCTAATCACACCTGTTAGCGAGGCGGGCAGGGCGGTTCGGGCGTGGGCGGCATGGTGATGCCATTGCAGCAACCCCAGGAGCAAGGCCACCGTCAGGGCCAGCGCGATGCGTTCGCGAAAATCAAACGCCAGAGCGAGCAGTCCGACCCCTGCCAGCAAACCGAGCAGCCAGCCGGGGCGGCGTGCGTTGCCGGCCCAGAAGGCGGCCGCCCCCATGCCATAGGCGCCAAAAAAGTACAGGGCCCAGTTGTCCCACCCTTCATCGCGATTGAAAAAGAACAGCGACGCCAGCATCAGGCCCAGCAGCAGCGCCTGCGGCCAGCGCGGGCTGCGGCCCAGCCACAGCAGCAGTGTCATGAGGGCAAAAAGCTGAAAGTCGATCGCCACATACCAGACACCGGCTGACAGGGAGTCGTAGCCGAGCACGCCCTGCAATAGCGTCGCATGCGACAGCGCCTGACGCCAGGTCGGTGCGTCAGGGATGAAGTCGGCGTTGAGCCAGTGACGGGCCAGCGCCGCACTGGCGACGGCGAGCAGCAGGGCGGCCAGGAAAGGCAGGATCAAGCGCTGGTAGCGCTGCAGGATCGAGCGCCAGGGGGAACTCACGCGCATCTGCCCGGCTGGGGCCAGACTGCGCACGGCCAGGTAACCGCCGAGCACCAGAAACACCTGCACCGCCATGCGGGCGTACTCGAAAAACCAGTCGGTCAACGCGGGGGCGGCGTCGCTCAGGGCATCGGCCAGCGGTCCATAAGCCACAAAGTGGTGCAGCACAATCAACTGCGCGGCGATCAGCTTGAGGGCATCAATGTGCGTTTGCCGGCCCGGCCTGGTGGAACTCATTGCGCGGGCAGCACCAGGTCGGCCGTGCCGGGACGAACCCAGCGTGCGAATTCTCGCGTGGTGTCGATGCAGCCGCCAGCGTCGGTGTAGACACCGCGGGGTTCACGGTAGCGCTCCATCACGGCCATGATCCGCTGAAGTTCAGCCGGATTGTGCAAGGCCGCTTCAATCATTGGTTCAATCCGGGCTTCGTCGATGCGCTCCTCGCCGTTCTCGTCCAGATAGAGCCCGAGTCGCCAGTGGTAGATCTCGACGCATTTGCGGGCCAGGGTGTAAGGCTGCTCTTGCTTCCATAAGTTACTGAACAAGCCACCGCCCAGGTACATGACCCATGAACCTTCAAAACCAGAGGCCTCGGAAGAGGGTTCATCGGGATTGCGGAACCAGGTGCGGTCACCCGGCACGAAATAGCGGGGTGGCAGGGGTTCGTCCATCGAGCCCTGCTCGCGCAGAAAAACCTCATGAAACTCGCCCGACGCGATGGGCCGTGCCGTCCACATCGTCTGCAATTGCTGGAGCAGGGCCGGGTTGCTTTTTTCCAGCTCCTGCGCGATGCCCAACAAAATCACGTATTCAGTGGCGCGATAACAGGAGAACGCGTACAGACTGCCCGAGATTTCTGGCTGGGTGGCTTTGGTCAGGGCCGCGATCAGCGACACCCCGGGCAGGACGGTAAAGCCGCGGTCTTCGTTGTAAGTCCAGCAGTCTGGCGGGCGATCGACCTCGCGGGTGTGAAAGGCCAGCGTCGTTTTGCGAGCGGCCAGCACAATGTTGCGGCGGATGCGAACCGCTGACAGCAACTCATCCAGGCTGGGGAACTCGAAGGCCACCGGCCCCATGAGCAGCGTTACCACGATCTCGCGCATCAGATCCGCTGGCTGGTTCAGGGTGTCGAGGTGCAGCGTGTCGCAGAGTTGCAGCGTGTCATGACCGGGAGCCCAAGCCTGCACTTGTTCGTCGTTGAGCCGCAGGCACAGAAAAGGTCCAAGGGCATCGGCACCGGTTTCAACCATGACATGCGGCGCCAGATCCAGCGCGGCGAGCTGGCTCAATACTGCATGGCTTTCCTTTATGGCGTCGGTTGTTTGATTGCCCCGAATAAGAATGCCGCCACAGGCGGGGCGACCTTGATTGCCCATCGTGCTGTTTGTTTCCTGCCAGTAACGCATTATTTGACTGGGCAAAATACCCCAAGCGAAACCCGGTATTGTGCGCTTGAGAACAAGGGCCTCTTAATCGTCAGTTCGGCTCCGTTTGGAGCGATCGCTTATTTCAGCAGGAAATTTTTTCGATTTGCGGCCAGCAAGTCAGGGGCGGCGCCCGTTTCATCCTTGAGGTCGATACCGGACAATTGCCGACGGCGTGACGCTGACAACAAGTGGTGCAATTTGTAAGCGGCTTCCTCATAGCTCAGTCCGGCCGGGCGCACGTTGGAGATGCAATTGCGGCTGGCATCCAGCAGGCCGACGCGCGGCATCCAGGTCAGGTACAAGCCCATGCTGTCGGGTGAACTCAATCCGGGCCGTTCGCCGATCAGCACCACGACCATCTTGGCGCCCAGCCGTTCCGCCACTTCGTCGCCGACAGCCACACGCCCTTGCTCGACGATGAAAATCGGCGCAATGGCCCAGTTTTCCTCGGCGATATGGCGCTGCAGCACGCGCAGAAAAGGCGCCGCGCTTTGCTCGATGGCGACGGCCGACAGGCCGTCCACCACCACGAAGGCGAGGTCGTAAGGATGATCGGACTGCGTCTTTTCGCTGTTCCTCAGGGCCGCCAGCGCCTGCCGCGATGGCGCGTCCAACTGGCGTCCCAGGTCGGGGCGCTGCAGATAAGTGCTGCGGTCGGTGGCCGCACTGTGCAGCGTGAGGCAGGGCGCACCATGGGTTTGCGGCGATGCGTTCAAGGTGTTCGCCAAGTGCGCGACGTCCAGTGCCAGATGCACCGCATCGCGCGCCTTGGCATGGGCCAACTGGAACTCCAGATGCGCGGCGGTTGGCAAGCTCACGCCCGCCCGTCCGAGGGCGATGCGGGCATCGGTGAACTGGCGCAGGGCGGCCCACGGGTTGACGATGACAGGCGATTTTGGCTTCTTCATGGCAGGCTAAGCCAGGCGCAACAGCGCCTTTTGAAAAGCGGGCGGCAACGTGGGGTTCAACCGAAACTGTTCGTCACCGCTGAAGATCTGCATCTTCTGCAACCAGGCCTCGAATTCCGGCGCCGGCCGCAGACCGAGCACGCGGCGTATATACAGGGCGTCGTGAAACGAAGTGCTCTGGTAGTTGAGCATGATGTCGTCCGAGCCGGGCACCCCCATCACAAAGCTGCAGCCCGCCACGCCCAGCAAAGTCAGCAGCACGTCCATGTCGTTCTGGTCGGCCTCGGCATGGTTGGTGTAACAAACATCGCAGCCCATCGGCAGGCCGAGCAGCTTGCCGCAAAAGTGGTCTTCCAGCCCGGCGCGGATGATTTGCTTGCCGTCGAACAGGTATTCCGGTCCGATGAAGCCGACCACGGTGTTGACCAGCAGCGGCTTGAAATGGCGCGCCACGGCATAGGTCCGCGCTTCGCAGGTTTGCTGGTCGAGCCCATGGTGCGCATTGGCCGACAGCGCGCTGCCTTGCCCGGTTTCGAAATACATGACGTTGTCGCCGACCGTGCCGCGCTGCAACGACAAGGCCGCGCTGCGCGCCTCCTCCAGCAGTTTCAGGCTGATGCCGAAGCTGCGGTTGGTGGCCTCCGTGCCGCCAATCGACTGGAACACCAAGTCCACTGGTGCACCGCGGTTGATGGCTTCAATCGTGTTGGTGACATGCGTCAGTACGCAGGACTGGGTCGGAATTCCATACTGTTGGATGATGTCATTCATCATCGCCACCAACTTGATGACCTGCGGCACGTTGTCGGTGGCCGGGTTGATGCCGATCACCGCATCGCCACTGCCGTACAGCAAACCGTCGAGCAGGCTGGCGGCGATGCCGGTGGCGTCATCGGTCGGGTGGTTCGGCTGCAAGCGGGTTGACAGGCGGCCTGCTAGCCCGATGGTGTTGCGGAATGCGGTCACCACTCGGCACTTTTTCGCCACCAGAATCAGATCCTGGTTGCGCATGATCTTGCACACGGCGGCCGCCATTTCCGGTGTGATGCCGGGCGCCAGTGCGGTCAGCATGGCACTGTCCACGTCATCGCCCAGCAGCCAGTTGCGAAAGTCGCCCACGGTCAAATGACTGACGGGGGCAAAGGCGGCGGCATCGTGGCTGTCGATAATCAGACGCGTGATTTCGTCGTTTTCATACGGGATCAGTACTTCGCTCAAGAAGGTGGCCAGCGGCAACTCGGCCAGCGCCATTTGTGCCACGGCGCGTTCTTCGGCACTGTGAGCGGCCACCCCGGCCAGCCGGTCGCCGGAGCGTTCCGGGGTGGCCTTGGCCATCAGGTCTTTCAAATCGCGAAAGCCGTAAGTTTTGGCTCCGACGGTGTGGGTGTACTGATGTGCTTGCACGGTGCGCTTAGCTTAAATTTGGCACGATAGCAGCTATTGCCCTGGTTCGCTGGTTTCAGCCAGTTCTCCCGTGATTACCGGAAACTACTTGGACAGAGCCCGTTTGAATCGTTGCGCTATTTTTTGAGCGCAGTCTTGGTCCGGGCTGGCTTTTTGACCGGCAATCGTTTGATCTCGCTCACGGGAATCAGGCTGATGCTGCGGTCAATGGTTTGCGTTCTGCCAGGCTTCGGGCGGGTGATGTCGGCCAAGGTCACCTTGTCCAGTTCCGCCAGATACATTTGCAGCGCGGTCTTGAAAACCTGCTTTAACTGGCAGTGAGCGGTGAGCGTGCAGGCGTTGTGGTTCACGTCAAAACACTCTACCATCCGGAAATCTGTCTCGGATTTTCGTACCACGTCGCCAATATTGATGTCAGCCGCTGCCTTGAGCAGGCGCAAACCACCGCCGCGCCCGCGCGTGGTCTGTAGCAAACCCTGGCGCGCCAGATCGTTGACGATCTTCATTAAATGGTTTTTGGAGACCGCGTGGCTTTCGGCCAGTTCAGCAATGGTGATCGAGCGCTCAGGGTTGAGAGCGCAGAACATCAAAACCCGCAAGGTGTAGTCGGTGTAGTCTGTCAGTCTCATCAGAGGCCTTTATTGTTGCTGTTACATGTCATTTTATGACACATTAAATATTAAGATATATGTAGAATACATTAATTGAAAAATATTTGACGTTTACGTCATTACATTGCCATGAAAACAAATTCGTTGCCCATCTTCTCCGAAGTCAAAGCCGCTGCGCAGATGCCAAAAGGCATACCCTTTTTACGGCTGGGTTTTCGGCCTTTTTATGTCGCTGGGGCCTTTCTCGCGGCCCTGATCGTGCCGCTGTGGGTGGCCATGTTTCTCGGCCAGCTGCCGTTAACGCCTGCCGTGTCACCCCTGCTGTGGCACGCACATGAGATGTTGTTCGGCTTTGCGGTGGCCATCATCGTGGGGTTTTTGCTGACGGCTGGCAAGGCCTGGACCGGGCTTGCCACGCCGCGCGGCGTCTGGTTGGGGGGCTTGGCTGTGCTGTGGCTGGCAGCACGCGTGGCCTCGGTGCTGGGGCCCTACGCGCTGTATGCGGTGCTGGATATGGCGCTGTTGCCGCTGGTGGCTGCCATTTTGCTCACGCTCTTGCTGCGTGCGCGCAATTACCGCAACCTGCCGCTGGTCCTGATTCTGGCGTTGCTGGCGTCCGCCAATCTGGCCTTTCATCTGGCGGCGATGGGGGCGCTGAATCTGCCCGCCATCACGCCTTTGTATGCTGGTTTGGCATTGATCGTGATGATTGAGTGCGTGATGGCCGGGCGTGTCATTCCGGCGTTCACCATGGCCGTCACGCCGGGTTTGAAGCTGATCGCCACGGTATGGGTCGAACGGGTCACGCTGGGCGCTACCGGCTTGGGTTTGGCGCTCTGGGTGTTTGCGCCAAACGGTGTGGTGAGCCTGTTGGTCTTGATGCTTGCCAGTGTGCTGCATCTCAAACGCTTGGCCAGCTGGCGTCCTGCGCTCACAGTCAAACGTCCCATTTTGTGGATTCTGCATGCCGCCTATGCCTGGATTCCGGTCGGGCTGGGGTTGCTGGCACTGGCCCAGATCGGCCTGGTGCCCGTTTCAGCGGGTGTGCACGCGCTGGCGGTCGGTGCCACCGGCGGTCTCATCATCGGCATGATCACCCGTACCGCTCGCGGTCACACCGGCCGGCCCTTGAAGGCGTCGAGCCCCGAGGTTTTGGCCTACGCGCTGGTGATGACCGCCGCTGTGCTGCGCGTGCTGTTACCCCTGCTGGCACCCGGGCTGCTGGGGGTCTCGCTCATTGCGGCAGCGGTGGTCTGGAGCGCTGCATTTTTGATCTATTTGTGGCAGTTCACGCCCTGGCTGATGAGCACCCGGCTCGACGGCAAAGACGGTTGATACGCCGCTGATCAGGTGGCTGATGACAGCACGGTGAACACCCGCACCGTGCCTTCAATGGCGCGCAGACTGGCCAGCGTGGCCGCATCCATGGCGGCGCTGACATCGATCACCGCCACGCCAAAGCCCCCCTGGGTTTCCAGGTGCAGCAGCGAGACGTTGAGGTCCGCCGCACTGAGCGCACTGTTGACATGCGCCATGACACCGGGTCGGTCATGATGGATATGGACCAGACGCGAAGGTGCACGCAGCGAACCCACCGAGAGTTCGGGCAGATTGACGCTGCCGCGGATGGCGCCCACCATCAGGTAGTCGCGCAGCTTTTCGGACACTTCAACTCCCAGGTTGCGCTGCGCTTCCACGGTGGAGCCACCGACGTGGGGTGTCAGGATCACCTTGTCAAAAGCCTGCAATGGCGACTCGAAGGCTTCTGCCGCCGAGGCCGGTTCGCGCGGAAAAACGTCCAGCGCAGCACCGCGCAGGCGCGGCCCGGCCAGCGCTTCGACCAAAGCCTCAATGTCCACCGCATGGCCGCGTGCCAGGTTGATCAGCACGGCGCCGTCTTTCATCTGGGCCAGGCGCTGCGCATTGATGAGGTTCTTGGTACGTTCGGTTTGGGGCACATGCAGGGTCACCACATCGGCCTCAATCAGCAGCGCTTCCAGGCTGGCCGTGGGGGCTGCATTGCCCAGGGGCAGACGCGCTTCAATGTCGAAATAGATCACCCGCATGCCGATGGCCTCGGCCAGCAGCCCGGTCTGGGTGCCAATCTTGCCGTAGCCCACAATGCCGAGCGTTTTGCCGCGAATTTCATTGGCGCCTTTGGCATCCTTCATCCAGACGCCACGCCGGGCGGCGGCATGGCGTTCCGGCACGCGGCGCAACAGGTGGATGGCGTGGCCAATGACCAGTTCCGCCACCGATCGGGTGTTGGAGAACGGCCCGTTGAAGACGGCAACCCCCAGCTCGGTCGCGGCGACCAGATCAAGGTTGTTGGTGCCGGTGCAATAGGCGCCCACCGCGAGCAGCTTGGGCGCATGCGCCAGTACCTCGCGCGTGAGGGGGGTGCGCGAGCGCAACCCCAGCACATGGACATCGGCCAGCAGGGTTTGCAACTCACTGGCGGAGGGAGCATGTTTCAAGCGCACGATGTTGGCACCTGCCATGCCCTGCAAAATGGGCGTGGCGCTGGCATGGATGTCTTCGAGCAGAAGGATGTTGAGAGGCATGACATTCCTGACGTTCAAAAGTAGTTGCGGATGCTTTGGGCTTCAAGAGACCGGGACATGGACTCGATACATATATATCCTATGTCTCTTCAATTGCAAGTTCAAGAGTCAGTGGTTTTTGTCCGCGATGGATTTGTGGGCATTGTTGGGTAGCATTCATCGCCACTTGCGATGCATGGTAATTTTTTTGAATCAGGTTGACGCCATCTGGCGCGTCGGTCTATCGGGAGAAGAGGGTTGGAATATCTTTTGTTGAAACACCTGCACGTCACTTGTGTGGTGACCAGTGTCAGTCTGTTTGTCTTGCGTGGCACGTTGGAGTTGATGGCGCAGCCATGGCGTCGCTGGCGTTGGCTCCGCGTGGCGCCGCACTTGGTGGACACGCTGCTGCTTGGCTCGGCGCTCTGGCTGGCCTGGCGCCTCGGGCAATACCCGTTTGTGGATGGCTGGCTTACCGCCAAGGTGCTGGCGCTGGTGCTCTATATCCTGCTCGGTAGTCGCGCCTTGGGCCGAGCTACACCGGCGTCACAGCGACCGGTGTATTTTGTGGCGGCGCTGCTGACTGTGGGCTACATCGTGGGCGTGGCGCTCACGCATTCAGCCAGCTGGGGCTTGCTGTAGTGATCAGAGACGGGCGAAGTCGATGACGATGGCGCCCGGTTCGCGCTGTACGTATTCAATGGACACCGCGTCGCCGTAGCGGGCGGTAAGTTGGTGCAGCAGGGGAATCGGATCGTGATCATTGCAAAAGCGCATGGTCTCGCCCGGTTGCAGCGAATCGAGTGCTCCAAAAATGGCGGCATGACGGAAACGCTTGGCAACGCCGCGCGCATCAAACGGATAGATGGCTTCGGGTGTGACGTGGTTGGTGGCGCAGGAACTCATGAAAAAAACCTTTCGAAATTATATGATGCATTGTAAGTGAATCATATAACTGTGGCCAGTCTTTAATCCGCGGGGGGTGGGGCGGCTATGCTCGCATTCGTTTTTCCTGTTCGTCATCGTGCTGTCACCGGTACCCGCTACCGTGTAAAACACTACCCGGGAGATTCCATGCGCCGTTCTTTGTTTTCGCTGATCCTTGCCTGCCTCGTCGGCTTGTTGCCTAGCCTGGCGTCGGCTGTGCCCAAAACCGATGTTTCGTCCAAGTGGCATCCGACCGAAGCGCGTGGCCCCAGCGTGCAGCTCGGTCCGCGTCCGTTCTTTCTGGTGGACGACATGAGCAGCAGCCCGCTCAAACAGCAACTGCAGGCCTGCAAGAACCGGGCGCAATTCGCCCGCACTGATTTCTCGATCGGCCATCGTGGTGCGGCGCTGCAGTTTCCCGAGCACACCCGGGAATCCTATGAGGCGGCGTCCCGCATGGGCGCGGGCATTGTCGAGTGTGATGTCACCTTCACCAAAGACAAGGAACTGGTGTGCCGTCACGCGCAGAACGACCTGCACACCACGACCAACATCCTGGCCACCGATCTGGCGGCCAAATGCACCCAGCCGTTCACGCCAGCCGTATTCGATGCCAGCGGCCAGGTGACGACACCGGCGAGTGCCGAATGCCGGACCAGCGACATCACACTGGCCGAGTTCAAGACCCTGCGCGGCAAGATGGACGCCTTCAACCCCCGCGCCAAGACCGTCGCGGAGTACCTCGCCGGTACCGCCAATTGGCGCACGGATCTCTATTCCGGTCCGACCAGCGGTTCGCTGCTCTCGCACCAGGAAAGCATCGCGCTGTTCAAACAACTCGGGGTGAAGATGACGCCTGAACTCAAAAGCGCGAGCGTCACGATGCCTTTCGATGGCTTTACCCAGGAAGCCTATGCGCAGAAGATGATCGACGAGTACAAGCAAGCCAAGGTGCCCGCGCAGCGGGTTTTTGCGCAGTCGTTCAACAAGGCCGATATTCTTTACTGGCTAGCCCATGAGCCCGCTTTCGGCAAGCAGGCGGTCTACCTCGATGCTGCCAATCGCGTGAGCGACCTGCCGGACGCGGCGGAGCTGGCCCGTTACAAGGCACAGGGCATCAATATTGTGGCGCCGCCGCTCTTTGCGCTGCTCACCACCGATACCGACGGCAACCTGGTTCCGTCTCAGTATGCGAAAGATGCCAAGGGGGCAGGGCTGGGCATCATCCCCTGGTCGCTGGAGCGCTCCGGCCTCCTGGCCGATGGCAACAACGGCTTTTTCTACCAGAGCTTTGACAGCGCAATCAAGCGGGAGGGCGACACGATGCGGGTGCTCGATGTACTGGCCAGGCAGGTCGGTATTCGCGGCATCTTCAGCGACTGGCCAGCGACCGTGACCTTTTATGCAAACTGCATGGGCCTGAAATGAAGGCCCGCGGAGGGGTGCCGCTTAATCTCTGTACCTGTGCACACCGGTGATCAGGGCGTGGCTGCGTTTGGCTAGATTTCAGCCGTAGCCAGCGCCTGCAGCGTGCGCCGGCTTTCAAACCGCTGGACTTGCCCTGTGACCGGGTCGATAAATTCAATGCTTTTGGCCAGCAGTTGCAGGGGGTTCGCGTAATCGATTTGCCCCTCGGGCGTGAGGATCGGGTACAGACCATCGCCAACGATGGGCAGGCCCAGCGCCGCCATGTGGACGCGCAGCTGGTGGCGCTTGCCGGTGACGGGGCTGAGGGCATAACGGGCCCGCTGGCCCCGCACTTCCAGCACATCTACCTGGGTGATGGCGTTGGGTGGGCCGTCCACTTCGTGTTGCAGCATGAAGTGACCGGCTTCCACAATGCGGCTGGTCCGGGTGAGGGGTAATCCCAAATCGTCACGCCACGGGGCAATGGCTTCGTAGGTTTTTTTGACGTTGCGCTGGCTGAACAGGGCGTGGTAGCAGGCACGGGTTTCGGGCTGCACGGAAAACATCACCAGGCCCGCCGTATCGCGGTCAATGCGGTGCACCGGCACGAGTGTGTCGATGCCCAGTTTTTGCTTGAGCCGCACCAGCACGGTCTCGGTCAGGTAGCCGCCGGACGGGACCACTGGCAGGAAATGCGGCTTGTCGACCACCACCAGCTGCTCATCCTGAAACAGAATGACCTCTTCAAACGGGATACGCGGCTCATCCGGCACCGCGCGGTAGTAGTAGACGCGGACATGGCCCTGGTAGGGGCTGATCGGCGTCACCGGCACGCCGTGCTCATCCACCACATCGCCTTCGACCATGCGCTGACACCAGACGTCGCGCGAGATGGCCGGGAACCGCTCGGTCAAAAAATCCAGGGTGGTCGGCCAGGCTCCGGCGGGCAGCCCGATGCAACTGGGCCCCACGCCATGGCGGGCGGGCGGTTTGAGATGGCCGGCGGGCTGGGTCATGGGTTCGGGCAACTGCGTTACGACAGACGCCGCCGCGCCGGGCCGCCCCAAGCAAGGCGAGCCCTCTTGGGGGGCAGCGCAGTACACAGCGTGACCAGCGTGGGGGTCAAAGCGCTATCCGTTCAAACACCACATCCCAGACACCGTGCCCGAGTTTGATGCCGCGGTTTTCGAACTTGGTTAACGGACGGTAATGCGGTTTGGGCGCGTAGCCGGCCAGTTCCGGGTGGGCTTGGGTCGCCGTGTTTTTCAGCAGCGGCTCCGCGCTGAGCACTTCCAGAATTTGCTCGGCGTAAGGCTGCCAGTCGGTGGCGCAGTGCAGGTAGCCGCCGACCTTGAGGCGGGCGGCCAGCTTGGCAATGAGCGGCGTCTGGATCAGGCGGCGCTTGTTGTGTTTTTTCTTGTGCCAGGGGTCGGGAAAAAAGATGTGCACGCCATCCAGACTTTGCAGCGGCAGCATGTTGTCGATCACCTCGACGGCGTCGTGCGCCACGATGCGGATGTTGCGCAAGCTCTGTTCACCAATGCGCTTGAGCAGCGCACCGACACCCGGCTCGTGCACCTCGCAACACAAGAAGTTTTTCTCCTGCATCACGGCCGCAATGTGGGCGGTGGCTTCGCCCATGCCGAAACCGATTTCCAGGATCACCGGCCGCGGTTTTAGATCATTTTGACCTTCAGCCCCCGTCGCGTATGCGAAGGCTGCTGCAAAATCAATAGCGCTTGCCTGGTACGGGAGTAAAAATTGGGGGCCGAGATCCTCAAAGGCTTTGGTCTGGCCGGTGGTAACGCGACCCGCACGCCGCACAAAGCTCTTGATTTCCTTGGGATACGCCACGCCCTCGGGCATGCTGCCCCGGATGCGGGGGCTGCGCGCGCTGGGTGGGTTGTCAGGGGCGGTGGGAATGGGGAGGTTTGTATCGTTCACGGGGATCGATTGTAAATAGGCTAATTTTGGGTTTTGAATTTTGAGGTTTTCCAAGCACCCACGCCGCCGCGCCTTGCCACGACAGCCCAAACCGTCAAGATGAACGGGTCACCTTTAAAGACGCGGCCAAATGAGGCTCCCCTCTTCCGCCCGGCGGGGCGGGAGAGGGGCTGGGGGAGTGAGTGGGGAAAAAGTCAGCGGAATGAAGGGGGTTGAGATATTCAAAGAAGGAAAGGTGCGATAAATCGAGATTTACGGAGATGGGGCACAACATTTCGGGATGAATCTTTTAAACAATGTTTCGTATTGGGAAACATGAGAAATCAAAGG
>Ga0209100_1000709_pt1 | contig 26588 bp, 22 predicted proteins | sample lystaG_FD_185480 | JGI IMG/M metagenome (GOLD analysis project Ga0209100, IMG submission 185480) | Glacier valley bacterial and archeal communities from Borup Fiord, Nunavut, Canada, to study Microbial Dark Matter (Phase II) -... | ecosystem: Environmental > Aquatic > Freshwater > Ice > Glacier ... | reverse complement strand
TCAAACGCTGCTGTCGGCGGATCAATTGAAGCAAATCCAGGGCGATGTGGTGCCGCCCGTGCTGTCCTATTTCACGGTGAATGGCACGCTCAACTCATTACCCTGGAACAATTCCAACCCGCTGTTGTACTACAACAAGGAAATGTTCACCGCTGCTGGACTCGATCCGGCCAAAGGTCCTACCACCTGGCAAGACCTGGAAGCGGATTGCGCCAAGATCATCGCCAGCAACGCCGCGCCCAACTGCCTGAGCCTGCAAATTTACGGCTGGCCGTTCGAGCAGTGGATGGCTTTGCAAGGTCAGGAATTTGCCAACAATGGTAACGGACGTGCGGGACTTGCCACCCAAACCAACCTGACCAGCGACGCCGCCAAAAACATTCTGACGTTCTGGAAAGATATGGCCGTCAAAAAATATTGGATTTCGACCGGCAAAATTGAAGACGGCACTGGCGCTAAGCAGATTTTCGCCAGCAAACAAGCCGCTATGCTGATCGACAGCACCGGATCGTTGGGTGGTCTGACGCAAAATGCCAGTGATGCTGGTTTCACATTGGGCGAAGGTTTCATGCCTGCTAACGCGGATGTTCAGCGCGTCGGCGTGATTGTCGGCGGCGCCAGCTTATGGGCGGGCGCGGGTCACTCGGACGATGAAAACAAAGCGACTGTCACGTTCATGATGTGGCTGCTGGCACCAGAACAAATGGCGCTGTGGCATCAGGGGACGGGTTATTTGCCGATCACCAAGAGCGCGCAAAAGCTGCTGACCGATCAGGGTTGGTTTACCAAAAATCCCGGTCAGAAAGTAGCGGTCGATCAGCTGAACGCCGGACAGGCAACCACGGCTACCGCAGGCGGGTTTATGGGACCCTTTCCGCAAATTCGCACGCTTGTCGATCAGGCGATCCAGGCTGTCACGTCGGGTGCGGATGTCAACGCGACATTGACCGATACCAAAGCTAAAGCGGATCAGGCATTAGCCGATTATAACAGCCGTCTGACGTCGGGTGCTGCTGGTACTGCTGCCGCGACCATGTCTGCCACAATGTCCGGCACCATGTCCACAACGATGGCACCCACCGCCGCCAAGTAGTCGGAATTTAAGCGCTTTTCCCGCGCTTTTTCCCCATACGCCCTTTCTCCTGCAAGCTGAGGGGAAAGGGCGTCGGATGCAATGGAGACAATTTCCGCGATGCAACAGAGTGCGTTCCGACAGCGTTGGCTGCCTTATCTTTTGCTGCTCCCCATGTTCGCCATTTTGATTTTGTTCATTTACTATCCGATTCTGAGTACGTTCCGGCTGAGCACCTATAAAGCTGCTCCCAACGGACTCGATTTGACCTATGTGGGTTTGGATAACTATACGCGGCTGCTCAATCCGAAACTGAGCACAAATGCTAACGGTCAGCTTCAGATTCAGGGTGATTACATCCTGGTATTTCTCCGCTCGGTCTTATTTTCGGCTTTGATTGTGGGTGGCGGGCTGTCGATCTCGTTGGGTGTAGCTGTGCTCGCCAATCAAAAGCTGCGCGGCATTCGTATTTACCGAACGCTGCTCATCTGGCCGTACGCCATTTCTCCGGCGATCATCGGCGTTATTTTCCTGTTCATGTTCAACCCGGTAGGCGTGGTCAATTACGTTTGGAACGGAATTTTTCACACGCGCCCGAACTGGCTTGGCGATCCACTGTTGACGCCGCTTCTGGTGGTGATCGCATCGATCTGGAAAAATCTCGGCTATAACGTAATCTTTTTTCTGGCGGGTCTGCAAAACGTCGGTACGGAAGTCGTTGAAGCTGCCGCTATCGATGGTGCAAATCGCTGGCTGCGTTTCTGGCGGATCGTGTTTCCGCTGCTGTCACCGTTCACCTTTTTTCTATTTGTCACCAACTTGACCTATTCGTTTTTCGACATTTTCGGTACTGTGGATGTTTTGGGTGGGCCGGGCAACGACTCGACGAATATATTGATCTACAACCTGTATCAAGACCTGCAAACCAACCATGCGACGGGACTGGCGGCTGCGCAATCGGTGCTGCTCTTCGGTATCGTTGCGGCGATTACGATTCTCCAGTTCCGCACCAGCGAACGCCGCGTTTATTACGGAGCTTGATCCCATGCAGCCGACTTTACAAAGCGAGTCACCTGTCGCACCAATCATTACCAAAGTACAGGTCAGCACGCGCCGATCAACAGGCCGTCCGCGCATATTGTCCCACCTGGCGCTGACCGCGATCTGCCTGATCATCGGCTTTCCGATGATTTTTGCAGTAATTAAATCGACACAAAGCGTCGGACAAATTTTCTCGTATCCGCCCGTCTTTATTCCGGGAACGCACGCATTCCAGAATTACGCAGATGCCTGGACAACAGGCAATCTCGCGCGTTTGATGGCGAATACGTTAATCGTCGCGGTAGCGATCAGCCTGGGTAAAACGGCGCTCTCGCTGATGGCAGGCATGGCCTTTGTTTACTTCCGCTTTCCGCTGCGCGGCGTGCTGTTTATATTGGTGTTGATCACGTTGATGATGCCGACCGATATTTTGATTGTAGCATTGTTTCGCGTCGTTTCGGATTTGCACTGGTCGAATACACTTCCGGCGCTCATTGTTCCTTTTCTGGCGAGCGCGACCGGGACGTTTCTGTTTCGCCAGCACTTCATGAATATGCCAGCGGAGCTAGCCGACGCCGCACAGATTGACGGCGCATCACCGTTTGGCTTCCTCGTGCGGATTCTCATTCCGCTTTCCTGGAACGTGATCGGCGCGTTAGGGATGATTGAATTTGTTTTCGTCTGGAATCAATATCTGTGGCCGCTGCTGGTCATCAACGATAACGACAAACAGCTTGTACAGGTCGCGCTCAAAGGGATCGCGGTGAGTGCTGCTGATCTCGGCAATTGGGGAGTAGCGCTGGCAGCGGCGATCATCGCATCGATTCCGCCGTTAGTTGTATTTATCGTTTTGCAGGAGAGCTTTTTGCGCGGATTTGCGCTCACCCGTGAAAAGTAGCCGACTTCGGAAGCGCCCTGCCAGCAGCGGTCAGCCACTAGCGACGCGATAACCCACACGGTAAAATCACGGAATGAATAATCCCAAACGCAAGAATACGCAAACTCGAACGGTTCCGATCGCTTTTCTCGCCTTCATCGGGCTAGGCATGACCTCAGGGCTATTGGGGTTAGCATGGCCGTCGATGCGACAGGAATTCGGCTTGCCGCTCGATAGTGTCAAGATTCTGTTTGTGGTGCAAACCGCCGCTTATACGGTGGCAAGCTTCTCGATTGGCCGTTTGATGGCGCGCTTTGGGAGCGGAGTCACGTTGCTGACGGGTATGGCGCTCATGGGCTTAACGATGTTCGGGCTGGCGGCTTCTTCGCAATGGGTATCGGTGATCGCGGTCATTCTGGTGTTTGGTTTCGGCAGCGGTGTTCTCGACGCCGGGTTGAACTTATACATGGCGACCTATCATTCTGCACGGCAAATGAGCTGGCTACACGCTTCGTTCGGCGTAGGAATTACGATCGCCCCACTGATCATGACAGCTGTGCTTCAGAGAGAATTTGGCTGGCACGCGGGCTATGCCATTGTTGGGATCATCCTCATTCCGATCATTATGTTGTTGGCGTTCACTCGTCGCTTGTGGCGCAGGGAAGGCTTTCAAACAGCGGAAGATAAGCCTGTGCTGCGCGCGAGTTTTGGCGCGACCTTACGCTTGCCTACGGTATGGTTCGGCATGGCGACTTTTCTTGCATATGTCGGCGTCGAAATTGGTATTGGGCAATGGGCATACACCGTGCTCACCCAATCACGCGGCATTGATACTGGTACTGCCGGAATATTGGTCAGCATTTATTGGGGTGTGTTTACGGGCGGGCGCATCTTTTTTGGTATTGTCGCCAATCGCTTCAAGATTGAAAGTCTGCTGCGCTGCTGTATGCTAGGGGTGATCGTCGGCGCAGGGTTATTCTGGTGGAATCCGATCGGCGTGGTGGGCATCCTGGGGTTATTGATCATCGGCGCGGCACAAGCGCCCGTTTTTCCGCTGCTTATGACGGCGACAGCGCAGCGAGTCGGCCTTGCCAACACGGACAACGCCATTAGTCTGCAAATGGGCGCAGTTGGCATTGGAAGCGCCATTCTGCCGGGATTGATCGGCACTATCGGAGAAAACTACGGATTGGAAAAGATGACTGCCGCATTTGCGATTATGGCGGTGGTCGTCTTTATTTTCCACGAGTTGACCCTGCCACGTTTCGCTGGACGTCAGGTACTTTCTACCAGCGGAGATTAGCTGCTGATTGCTATCGATTAGCAGTCATGAGCTGTTTCCAATAGGTTGACTTTTTGTGAGAAACATATTACCCCTGGCTGGATTTGTAAGCAGCAAAGAAGGGTGGTCATGTGGTATTTGGAAAGAAACGCACATTCGTAGCCGTTCTCGCGGTGCTCGCCATAACGTTTGCCGTCAGTATTTCATCAGCGCAAGCCTTTCATGCGCAGCCTCAGGCATTCGCAAAACCATCTGCAACTCCAGGTTCTGACAGCTTACTGCCACCGCTTGAAACCAGCGCATTGGCCTTTCAGAGTGTTGTACCCCGACAGGTCGGCGCATTCCACTTTCAAGAGCCGATCTATTTGTACGATAATCACGAATCGGCTTATATCTATCTGAACAACGAAAGCGGCCAGTATCGGGTCGATATGTATATTTCCAACACCATTGCTGAGTCCCATGCGCGCTTTCAAGGTGAAATCTTTGGCCTGAACGGTGTCGAATATGTGCCGCTAGGCGATGAAGGCGTTGTAATCTCGCCTACCAGCAGCCTTCAGCAGCCGCTCGAACATCAGATTTTGGGCGTTACCCGTTATCACAATGTGATCCTCACGGCTTACGCGCCCGCAGCCCGACACACAACGCCGGTGAACATGAATGAAGATCAGATCATCAGTCTGTTGCAAGCACTCTTGAATGCACTGCACACTATTTTCCCGGTGGCAACGCCGACACCCACCCGTACAAAGCTGCCTACGCGTACCGCAACCCTACCGCAGCTAACCGCAACGCCAGTCTATACGGCAACGGATACCGTAATCCCGCCTGCCAGCCCAACATTGACGATAACGCTGACTTACACGCCAACCCCTACCATTACGATCACCGTCACGCCTTATGTGACACGCACGCCGAGCGTTACTAACACGTTCACAGCACTGCCGACACTCACCGCAACGCCTACCTTTACGCGCACACCAACGTTTACGCCAACGCCTACTATCACCATCACAATGACGCGCACTGTAACGCTTACCCCAACGCTCATAACACCGAGCGCTACATTCATCCTATCAGCGACGCCCACCTTGTCGCCAACACCGATCAGCCCGACGCCAATCAGTGCAACGCCAGTTAGCCCAACGCCAACACTTTCAGCAACGCCGATCAGTACGACGGTCGCTTTTGCTATTCAAAATCTGGTAGCGCCACCCGCTGCCCTGGATGTTTATCGCGTCGTAAATGGCAGCGAACAATTCGTGGTACAAATCGAACCTGCTCCCGGTAACACAACTGCACAGCTTTCGGGCGCAGTTGGTTCAGTGTGGAATGTGCGTCAGCATGGTACGCAAGCTTTGTTGAAGACGTTCACGGTCACGGTCGGCATGGGCACTATCACAGTCCCCTGATTTGCTGCTGTTTCAACCCCGGCCTGAAAACCGGGGTTTTTTCGCTTAGACTGCGCCGGGCTTTGCTTCGGGCAGCTTGACGGCGATCGAAAGATCGTTGAGCTGTTCGATCGCTGCTTCGGACGGCGCACCCACCATCAGATCAACGCCCGATTGATTCTTCGGGAAGGCGATCGACTCGCGGATGTTCGGCTCATTGCACAACAGCATCAGCAGCCGATCCAGCCCCGACGCAACACCCCCATGCGGCGGCGTACCGTACTCGAACGCTTCCAGCAAATGCCCAAAACGCTGCTGCGCGTCGCTCATATCCAGGCTGATCAGCTCAAAGATACGTTCCTGCATGGCGCGCTCGTGAATGCGGATGCTGCCACCCGCCACTTCGTAGCCGTTACAAGCCAGGTCATACTGCTGGCCGCGCACTTTGCCGGGATCCGTTGCCATGAGCGGAATGTCTTCGGTCATCGGCGCGGTGAACAGGTGGTGACTTGGATTCCAGCGTTTCTCGTCTTCGTTCCATTCCACCAACGGAAAATCGATCACCCACGCAAAAGCCATCGTATTCGGATCGGTCAGATTCAGCCGCGCGCCGAATTCGCGTCGGATGTTATCCAGCACACTGCACACGACCGACTCTTTATCCGACGCGAACAGCAGCAAATCGCCGGGCTGCGCCTGCATTCGACTCAGCAGTGTTTCAAGCTGATCGACCGCGAAGAATTTGCCGATCGGGGAGCGCACCTGACCGTTTTCGCTTGGCTCGATCGCCATCCATGCCAAGCCTTTTGCGCCTGCGTTCTTGGCGAGTTCTTCCAGGTCGCCCAACTGCTTGCGGCTGTAACTGCCAGCGCCAGGGATGCGAATCGCGCGCACGGGTCGCCCTGCTGCCACGTTATCAGTAAACACCTTGAAGCCCGTCTTGCCCGCAATGTCGCTGATGTCCACAATTTCCAGACCAAAGCGCACATCGGGTTTATCGCAACCGTAGCGCAGCATCGACTCCTGGTAAGTCAGGCGCACAAACGGCTTGCTCATGATCTTTTTGTCAGTCAACTTTTCGACTACGGCGATCATCAAATCTTCGATCAGGCGCAGCACGTCTTCACGCTCGACAAAGCTCATTTCGAGGTCGAGCTGCGTGAACTCCGGCTGCCGATCGCCGCGTTGATCTTCATCACGGAAGCAGCGCGCGATCTGAAAGTACTTCTCGTAACCTGCCACCATGAGCAGTTGCTTGAACTGCTGCGGGCTTTGTGTCAGCGCGTAAAACTTGCCCGGAAAGGTACGGCTCGGCACAAGATATTCGCGAGCGCCTTCAGGCGTGGTTTTGAACATGATCGGCGTTTCGATTTCGGTGAACGCGCGCTCGTACAAATAGTTGCGCATGAACTGAATCACGCGACCGCGCAGCAAGATGTTGTGCTGCATCCGCGTCCGGCGCAAATCCAGATAGCGGTATTTGAGGCGCAGCGACTCATCCACTTTATCATCGGTGTTGATGCTGAATGGCGTTGTTTTGGCGGTATTGAGCACCTTGATCGCGGTCGCTTCAAGCTCTATCGCGCCGGTATCGAGTTCGGGATTAGCAGTGCCTTCAGGACGGGTATGCACGCGACCCGTGACCTGAATTACGTATTCGCTGCGCACATCGTTGTTGGCGGCGGCATGTGCGGTGGGCGAGGTTTGCGCATTGATCGTGATCTGAGTCACGCCCCACCGATCGCGCAAATCGATGAAGATCAAGCCGCCCTGGTCGCGCCGCCGATTCACCCAACCAGCCAGTGTAACTTCCTGGCCGACGTGTTCCGCGCGCAGTTGGCCGCAGGTGTGTGTTTTGAGCATAATTATCCTAACGCATGGTACGAGGTTCGGGTTAGGGTAGCACGTCCGCGCCCAAATCGCAACGCGCGATTGCCTTAGATGGGCGTGAGTTCAACGAGCAAGCCAGCGCTCCAATCATATTTAGCAGCCATCAGCACAGATACCTGTGCGGCAAGTTCTGGCTCAGCCTCACGATCAATAACGCGCCCCATCCCGTCGAATATCTGATCGTCAACCTGAAAGTGGATCGCTGGTCGGTGCTCGATATTTTGCACCCAGTGCGCCTTGCGCCCGTTTCCGGCCACCAGATAATAGCGTCCATTATACGGGACATACCAGATTTCGATTTTATGCGGGTTGCCGCTTTTCCAACCCATTGTCGTTAAATATAAATATTCAGCCATTACATGCTCTCATGAATACAGGTCTGTTGCGCTATAAGATACCATATAAATTCGCGCCTCAAAAGCTGGCAGGTGGGCTGACTCATAGGGAGTGGCAGGAAGCAATTGATCCGGGCTATACTTCCAGGCATCCTGAGGGCTTAGTTAATACTTGCGCGCCATTTGCTGGCCGCTTACCCACATGAATAAAGATGTCGAACCGTCCGAAACGCGCCGCTTATTTATTGCGCTCGATCTTCCGCTCAATGTGTGCGATCGGCTCTCCAATGTGCAGGATCGCTTGCGTCAGGTGGATGTCGATCGGGTGATCCGCTGGAGCGCGAACGATGGTATTCATCTCACGCTCAAATTTCTGGGCGATGTGCCCACCGAACAAATCTCGACGATTGCCGAATCGCTGGCAGCGGCTGCGCATCAGATCGCGCCATTCGATTTGTCAGCGGAAAATATCAGCGCCTTTCCCGGCCCGGCAGCACCACAGGTCATATGGGCGGGCATCGGCGGCGATGTGAAAGCGCTGGTTGCGTTACGCAGTGCCGTCGAGTCCGCGATTGCGCCGCTCGGCTATCCAACCGAGTCGCGATTGTTCAGTCCCCATCTGACGCTTGGGCGCACCCGTCCGAACGCGCGCCGCAACAACATTGCGCTGTTTGGCCGCCGCCTCAGTGAGCTGGACGTTGGGCTGATCACGAGTTGGCACGCGTCAGCAGTGCATCTGATGCAAAGCGATCTGCATCCGAACGGCGCGGTTTATACGTCGCTGGCGGAATGGCCGTTCGCAGCGCCGTCAGCCGACTGACAAAAGCCGACTGACAAAATCAGGCTAGCTCAGGCCAAGTTTGGCGCGGCGTGCTTCCAATTGTGCGTTCAGGTCAACGTTACTGGTCTCGGCATCGATCTGATCGGAGAGGCGGCTGGTCGCCACTTCTAAGCGCGCGTCAGCATTATCAAGCTGCACTTTGACGTTTTCCACAATATCGCGCGTTTTATCGTCTGCAATCGCCTGCACATCTTTGATCGAGCGCGCCGCCAATTTCTTCGTTTTGACCAGTTGCAGAAGCACGGCCACCTGATCGCGTTCAGCGTACAGCGTATCAACTTTAGATTGCAGCACACTGATCACGTCGTACAGTGTTTGATAGGTCGCGCTTTGCTTTTGAAATTGATCCTGATAAGTACGCGCGATCTCAGTTTGACGATTAAGCCTGTCCTGCGTCACGCGCGCGAGCGTTGTTTTATTCGCTTTGAGCAGTTGATCGACTTCCAGATCGAATTTGGCGGCTTCATTGGCCGATTCATCGTACTTACGTTTGAGCGTTTTGATTGACGCGCCGAGGTCGATCATTGCCTCTTTGAGCAGTTGCATACTATGCTGTGCCTGCCGAATGTACTCATCGAAAACATCGATCGAGTTGGCCTGCAACGCTTGATCGACAATGCTGTGCAGGGTTGCTGAAACGAGCGTTTTGACTTTTCCTAAAAGCGTTGCCATCGGTTTTCCCCGCTGAACGATACTGAATCATTAAAAGCACCCACATTATAACGGCTATATGCCCACTGACACTATGCCCAAAAACGCAAAGTGAGATGATTGCAGCAAGGCAATTGCATCTAAATTCCAAGGAGTTTAAGCAAGTAAGCCTCACTCCAGGCGGCACGTCGTTCACGGCGGATTTTAACGAGGGTGAGCAAGCCCGGCCATTGCTCAGCGGTGCGAAAGTTGGGAAAATGCGGCGAGTCGCGCATCGTCCAACACGGGCGGATGTCGATGCGCCCGCTGGGAAAACTTTATCAATCACTGCACATCTGCTATTGATCGGGTAGAATTGCCAACGCGATAGAACATGAAAACTTGGGGTTGTCACCCCTGAACGACGGAGTCGTAATGTCTTTGGATGCGATGTTGATCGAACACATACAACCCGCACTGGTCAGTGCGTACTTATCCGCAAATGGTTGGCAAGTCGCGGAAACGCGCGCGGATCGGTCTATCCGTTGGACGCATCCGGCCTATGAATCGGCTGAGTTGATCTTGCCGCCTGACTCGATTCGGCCTGAGATCGCTGATCAGAAACGGGCGTTAGTCGCAGCACTGGCGAGCATCGAAGCGCGTCCTGCGCAAGACGTTCTGATGACCCTGGTACACATTGGAGCGGATCGGCTGCGCGTGAATGTGCAGCGCCCGGAAACGAGTCGCGGGACGCTGGCAATTGATAATGCGGTGCGGCTCAGCCAGGGTTTGAATAAGCTGCTGACGACGATCGCGTGGGCGACACTTTCACCGGGGCCGTTTCTCTCCGGCAAAAAGCCGACGCAAGTCTCGAAATACGCGCGTTCGCTGGAAATCAGTCCGGTGCAAGCGGAGAGCGGCTACAGTGTGCAGGTGCTTTCGCCGCTAGTTGAACTTGATCAGGACTCGTTCAGCCGCCAAACGTTATTGGCGTTGGTAACCACTTTGGAGGACGTTCGGCTGGCGCTGGATGGTCACACCTTTAGCCCGGAACAGATGGGCACGTTGATCGAGCACTTTGTCACCGCCGATCTATGTGAAGCACTGGTGCTCGTGCTCGGCAAACCCGCCAAAGGCAAGCGCAGCCGTGGCGAAGCGATGGCTGCCCGCGAAATACGGTTCAACTTCGAGTGGTCCCCTGCGCTGGCCGCCCCAACCGAAATGCCCGACGAAGTGATCTTCCAAAGTGAACTCAGCGAACGTTTGCAAACGTTGGCCGAACAGCTCCGCGAGACGCCGCCACAAGAAGATTTCCAGATCAAAGGGCGCATTACCGAACTCAAGCGCTCTGAGCAGACAGGGATCGGTAAAGTGGTGCTCACAACGGAAAGCCAGGATGCATTGGGAAAAATCAGCATGGAGCTTGAACCTGAACAATACGATCTGGCGATTCAGGCACATCTGGATGAATCGTCCGTATTATGCAGCGGCACGCTCATCAAGGATAAGCGCACGTACAGCTTGATCAACCCAACCTTGTTTCCAAGCGACGGTCAGGACTTATCGAACAACGAAAAATCCGATCTTCTGGAAGAAGCGACGCGCTAACTGCTTTTCTGCTCTTTTGTCGCGATGTATTTCTTGTCGATATAGCGCTCCCAAAATTCACGAAACACCTTGCGATATTTGGGCAGCCTGCTTTGTCCGCGCCAGGTCGCTTTGTTGACAAAGCGTTTGATTTCAGACGACGGTTCAAAAAAAGCGATCGCGTTATCAACCGAAAGTACAAAAGGTGGGTAGCCAAAATATAAGTTGATCCAGCTCCCGATCAACGCGCCGGTACGATGATTGCCCTCAACGAACAACTGCGGAAAGCCGAGGATTCCTACATAAATTTCGGCGGCGAGCTTTAATGGATGATCGGTTTCGTGACGGTGATACCAGTCGTTCAGCGGCACAATCTGGATTTGAAATTTATCGTAAGTCGCATCGATAGCGGTGTGATATTCACGCATCAGTGCGGTATCCGTCCCATAATGAACGCGATTGTTCAAAACGAACATCTCAAGTATCCCATCGCTGGAAAACGGCGGTACTTTCTGTTCCAACAAATAATTCAGATGAGCATAGGCGGTGTTCATCTGTTCACGAACCAATGCGTTAAAAGGGGTATCTTTTCTGCCGATTTTCCTTCGATCCAGCTCATCATCGATCGCTTGCCAATGGGTTTCCACCGCTTGAAGCGATTGATTCACAGCGTCAAGATTAATGCGCGGTAAGTTGTCGCTTCCCTGCTTTTTTGGCATTAACAGCCGTCCTTACTATAGCGCTGGGCTGGATAGTTTCTTTTGTAAGGATGCTTTCACGGTTGGCCATTCAGTATCGAGAATGCTGAAATAAATCGAGTGGCGCAGCCGTCCAGTAGACAGCAGATAATGATTGCGCAGGGTGCCCTCTTCTTTCGCACCGATCCGCAAAATGGCGGCGCGCGATCGTTCATTGAGCGAATCGGTTTTGAGCTGTACCCGCACGCAGTTCCAACGCTCGAAAGCGTGTTGCAGCATGAGATATTTGGCTTCGGTATTGATCGCGCTACGCTGCCACGGCGGAGCAATCCATGTCCAGCCGATCTCAACGCGGCGATGGGCTTGCACAATATCATCAAAGCGAGTGCTGCCCACGATGCGCCCTGATGCTTTGTCGATCGTCGCGAACGGCTGCATAATTCCGGCAGCTTGTCCGGCCAAGGCACTGTCGATATAGGTGCGCATTTCGTCCCGGCTGTTCACAGGAGCAAGCATCCAGCGCCAGATCGACTCATCCTGTGCAGCTTGCCACAGCCTGTCGCAATGATCCTGCGAGAGTGGTTCCAGCCGTACCCACTGACCTTCAAGCGTGATAGGTTGTATATTCATATTAGCTCATAGTTACAGGACAAATGTAAAAACACCCGTTGAGCGATGAAGGCGTGCTGGCGATGTTTGTGGACATCGCCAATACGCTGATTGTGTACAAATTGCGCCGTATCCGCTCGTCATCGGTTGATGTTCATGAACCCGGCGCATCGGTTGGCATTCGAGTGGCGCCGGGCAGGGTGGCGCGCGGCGGTCGCAGCGGCGTCGGGTTGAAGGTGGCGCTCGGCGTCAGCGTGACGGTTGCCGATGGCGGCTTAGGCGTATACGTGGGCGACGGTGTGGCGCTCGGCGTGCGTGTGGGCGTGGCGCTGGCCGAGTGCACAATGGGCGCGGCAGATGGCGGCGGAGGCGGTGCTGCCGGAATGCCATTGTACTCAATCGCACCAATGTCGCACATGCCGACGAGTAGTACTAGGCGTTTTTGATCCAGCTCATCTGTGCTTGGGCAGCCAGCGTTATCGCCCGCATCAATAACCGGACTACCACCCTTAGGGGGATTGGTTTGCAGCAGTGAACCTCGCCAATTTGACAATGGGTATAAAACCGGATCGGTTTTGGTAATATCGCTCCCGACAAAACCAGTGGCACCCGCCGCATTTTGGATGAGGTTGTGACCGTGTGAGACGATAGTACCCGAAATATCCGAGTCGGCGCCATTGTTTCCGTTAGCATTTGCGAAAATCGTGTTTTCTGTGTTGACAGTACCTTTATTTGCAAACAAGTTTGCACCGATTCCGTTGTTGTTGTACAGCGTATCATTGAGAAGGGTTAGCGTTCCTAGAGAAACCATTTCAATCCCGCCGCCATTTCCAGGCGACCCACGAAAGGCAGTGTTGCCCGAAATCGTTGTATTGGTCAACGATGCACTACCATTTGAAACACGCACACCCCCTCCAAGCGCAGCTTTATTGCCGGAGATGGTAGAAGCCGTGATGGTAGTTACCGCAACGTTTGTGGAACTATAGATGCCGCCGCCGTAGCTATCAGTAATGTTATTTGCGATTGTACTATGATCGATATTGAGCAGTGCCTCATTCAAGATGCCAGCACCAAAACCGGATGTACCGCTTGCTTTATTCCCGGAAATGCTGCTGAAGGCGCTGATATTTACAGTACCATTGTTAAAGATACCACCGCCTGCTAATCCGTCCCCGATAGTGGCTGTGTTATTTGAAACGGTACTCCCTACAATATTTACAGTTGCACTAGCATCGGCATAGATGCCACCACCGCTTTGCGCGGTGTTGCCGTCTACAAGCGAACCATTTTTAAGCGTCACAGTGGTATCTATGGCATAAAGACCACCGCCCACTGCACTCGTTGAGTTATTCGTTACTTGCGTATTGTTTATGACGAGTGAGCTAGTAGCATCCTGGATGTAGATGCCACCACCACCCGTGCTGTTAGTCGCTGTGTCTACGTTATTATTCAGCTTGTCGTTGTTGAGCGTTACTGTTGCACCGTTGTCAATGCCTAACCCCGCACGACCTATGGCTGAGGCAGCGGTTTGATTGACAGAGATAAGCGTACTCGAAATACTCACGTTCCACCACGGCAATGGACGCCACCGCCTTCAGCTGCTGTATTGCCGCTGATCGTACTGCCTATGATAGTGAGCGTGCCGAAAGAACCAATGCCACCCCCAATCACAAAGCCAGTAACCGTGTTGCTCAGGATGTTGCTGTTCGTGATCGTGGTGAACGCACCCGCAAAATTCACAATCCTGCGAGTCCGATCCGCTCGGCACAAGCTGTGCGGCCAACATACGCGCTTCCTGACGCAGCCGCGCGATCGTGTTGATCTCTCCGTTGTGACCGAGCAGCGAAAAGGGTTGCACGCGCTCAAAGGCCGTTTCGGTATTGGTGCTATAACGCGAATGGCCGATCGTGATCGCGGACATGAACTCCGAGTCGCGCAAATCCGGGTAATACTTGTACAGCGTATCGGCATGACCGCGCACCTTGTAAATGACGCTGTGCGTGCTGCATGACACGATATGTACAGCAAAGTCGCGCTCGACCTGCAATTGAAAATCGAACAGCCGTGCATTGGCGTCGCGCACATCACGACCGGGCGCATAACCCGCGATTTGCCAGAACAGCGGCTCTTGCGCGCGTGCTAAGGGTCCCAGCATTTCAGGGCGAACGCGTCCCGGCTGGCTGAGCAGCACTTGCAGCACACATAATTCAGCAAGCGCCGTGATCTGATGCATCACTTCAGGCGCTGTGCCTTGTGGAATCATCAGGTGCATGACGAAGAAATGTGGATCGTCCACCAATTCGGCGGGATGATCATAGGCGCGCAAAGTATGTGCCCAGATTGCGCGCGGAATGTCGGTCAGCAGACCGCAGCCGTCACCTTCGCCCAACACTTCGCCGGTGCGGTGACCCATTTGGCCGAGCGCTTCCAGCGTCCGTTTGACGTTGCCGTGGCTTGGACGCCCTTGTTTGCGGACGTTAGCAATGAGCGCACACGAGTCGTGTTCTTCAAGCCAGGGGCGTTGAAGTTCCTCAGGCGGAACCGAACGAGTCATAAGGCAAACTCCTCCAGCAAAGCACGGCTGGCCGCAAGCAAACTGATCAAAAAGGTGGTGTGCAGATTATCACAAACACCCGTTCAAAACTTTTATGCAGAGTGACACATATTTATGCGTTTTTTATTGTGGAAATTGCCCACAAAGGTTTGGGCACTTTGATCGGGGTGAGCGTGAGTGGGTAAACTGCCGAAGGGACAAGCACTTGGCCTGACGGTTAAGATCCATCAGGCCAGCGATAATCGATCAGGCTAGCGTGTTGCGCCTTGTTTGGCGCTCAGATAGGCGAACAGAATATTCAATGGAACGATCAAGCATAAACCGGTGCCAAGGGTTATGCCGCTAAAGATAGCAGCAACAACACCCCAAACAACAGAACCTAAAAGGAATGCACCAAGCGCTCCCCCTAGCTTGCCGTTGAACAAGTGACCTATCCCGTAAATCCAGAAAAAGCCGCCAATAAAACCAATGATTAAAGCAGTTTGATTGACTTGCGGGGTCGCAACACTATTCACGTTTTGACTTTGCGTATTATTTTGATGCAGATTGATGTAAATGGGCGCGGCAGGCGCTTGCTGCATCGGCATTTGCCCACCATAATTTTGCGGTTGCCCTATCATATTTGGCTGCATATATGGCGCATTTGGTGGCATTTGCTGCATTGGGCCACCATAATTCTGCTGCATCGAGCTGACATTGGTACGCGGCGGTGCTTCCACCTGGTTAAACGGATCAACGTCATTAAGCATTCGCTGTGCGCGAATATGCTTTGGATCGATCACCAGCGCACGCTGCAATGCTTGCGTTTTCTTGGCTTGATCATCAACCAGTGCGCCATATAAATACCAGGCGTCCGCATTTTCTTTGGTTTGCTTGAGCACAGCAGCGACCAACTGCTTGGCGCCGTTTATATCGCCACTCTGCATCAGTGAGTCGGCGCGATTAAGCATTGACGGAATATCGGTTTCTAGCGACATATCGAATGAATTATCGGACATGCTAACCTCCTTTATGTGAAGTTATATTATAACGTGCGGATTAGAAGTTTGTTTGGCAAGTTTGTAGAAAAGTGGGTACAGAAGTGTCAGCATATTGCGCCCAGGAGCAAAATACCCCTTTTGCCTTAAACGATCGCCGCGCGTCGGAAACGATCAACATGTGATAGACTGTGCCGCACAAGACATTCAATCACTAACGAATCTAACTAACTCAGTGGAGAAACCGTTATGCCAGTGTTGATGAGCAGTGCCGAAATGAGCCAACTCGCGCAGAAACTCGCAAAGATGCGTTATTGGCGCGCCAAATGGTATTCGTGGGGACTGGACAAAAAAGCGCATTACGATATGTGGCGGGTTGCGCTGCGTACTGAGGAGTGGCATACGCGGCTGACGCTGCCAAATAAAGGCATTCGCATTACGTTTGTCGAGAAAAAAGTGCAGGTCGGCAAGCCAAATCCAGCGGGCTTAGTGCAAACGCGCTACCGTTATGTGGAGGCGCGCGTAGAGCCGACGCCCGTGCTCGTGGAAGACAAAGTAGATGAGCGCATGAACGTCGTCTGGTGACGATCGCGTGTTGGTAAAGCACAAACGCAGCAAATAAAAAGGGGCGGATCGGTCCGGTCCGCCCCTTGAATGATTAAACACCGTTCAGTCGCTGCGAACCTTAGCGGTTTTCGATCCGATCGCGGAGCATCTTGATCTCACGCTCCAGATCGTTAATCGTGTGTTCCGCACGGTGACGGCCATCATCAACGCCTGATGCTGCTTCGTGGCGCAGACGATTACTGGCGTGACTCAACTCGCGTTCGAGTTCAGCGCGCGTCTTTTCGCCAGCTTGTGGCGCGGTCAGCAGTGCAACAGCGGAGCCGATCATCGCGCCGATCGCGATCCCGGCAGCAAACGATCCCAGGTGATTTTGCTGATGCTGTTCACGCTGGCGATCATAACGGTTGGCGTTATTCATTTTTCCGAACCTCTTTCTAGTAGTCGCACATTTCCATGATGCTCAGTAAACAAAATACGTGCCACGATGTTCAGCTTGCTTAGCGCATGTTTTGAACAGTGAAGGTTTAATCTTCCAGCGTGCTGACATCGCCTTCAGGCTGACCGAGCGCACGCGCTCTCAAGACGCGCCGCATGATCTTTCCACTGCGCGTTTTGGGTAACTGCTTCACAAACTCGATCTTTGACGGCACCGCAATTGGACCGACTTCATGCCGGACATGATCCTTGAGCTTTTCTTCCAGTTCGGCGCTGCCAGTCTGCCCTTCGCGCAAAATGCAGTACGCGTAGATGATGTTCCCACGCAGCTCGTCGGGCACGCCGATCGCGGCAGCTTCGGCAACTGCTGGATGACTCACCAGCCCGCTTTCAACTTCCGCCGTGCCGAGCCGATAGCCGCTCACCTTGATCACATCGTCCACACGCCCGATAATCCAGATGTAACCGTCAGCGTCCTTACGCGCCGCATCACCTGCCAGATACATGCCGGGGAAGCGCGCCCAATATTGCGATTTGTAGCGTTCCGGGTCACCGTACACGGTGCGCAGCATACCCGGCCACGGCTTCTTGATCACCAGCAATCCGTCCGTGCCCACCGGAACGGATTGACCTTGCTCGTCCACCACATCGATCTCGATACCGGGGAACGGTCGCGTCGCGCTGCCCGGCTTGAGTGGAGTCGACGGCATGGGCGTAATCATGAAGCCACCCGTCTCAGTCTGCCACCACGTATCCATGATCGGAGATTTGCTCTTGCCGATGATCTCGTAAAACCACTTCCACGCTTCCGGGTTGATCGGCTCACCCACTGAGCCGAGCAAGCGCAGTGACGACAGATCGTGACGCTGCGGCCAGGCGTTGCCAAAGCGCATCAGACCGCGAATGCCCGTCGGTGCCATGTACAGGATCGTAATGCCGTAATATTCGACCATCTTCCAATAGCGATTTGGATACGGGTGAGCGGGCGCGCCTTCGTACAGAAATTCGGTCGCGCCCAGGATCAGCGGCGCATACACGATATAGCTGTGGCCTGTGATCCAACCCGGATCGGCGGCACACCAGTAGCGATCGTCGTCTTTGAGGTCGAACACATATTTAAGTGTGGTGCTGATGTACACCTGATAGCCGCCGTGCGTGTGCAGAATGCCTTTGGGCTTGCCCGTCGTGCCGGATGTGTACAGGATGAACAGCGGGTCTTCGGCGTCCATCACCTCCGTTTCGCAGCGCGTGGAAGCGATCGGCAGCGACATGAGATCATGCCACCAGTAATCGCGATCGGCTTCCATGTGAACTTCGCGACCTGTGCGCTTGTACACGATCACATGCTCGACAACCGGACTGCGCTTGACTGCTTCATCCGCGATCTTTTTGAGTTCAACCACGCCGCCGCGCAGCCACGCTCCATCTTGCGTGATCAGCACGCGGCTTTGCGCATCCGCAATCCGATCCGCTAAGGCCTGTTCGCTGAAGCCGCCGTATACCACACTGTGTACTGCGCCGATTTTGGCACATGCCAGCATCGCGATCATGAGTTCCGGCACGCGCCCCATGTACACCGTGACGCGATCGCCCTTTTTGACGCCCATGCTGCGCAGTACGTTGCCAAACTTGTTGACTTCCTGCCACAGCCGATAATAGCTGAACGTCCGATTATCACCGGGTTCGCCTTCCCAAATCAAGGCTAGCTTGTTTTTGCGCCACGTTTTAGCGTGTCGATCCAGTGCATTCAGCGCAATATTCGTTTTGCCACCGACGAACCACTTATAAAACGGCGCGTCGGACTCGTCAAGCACCTGATCCCACTTCTGATACCATTCAAGTTCGCCCGCACGCTCTGCCCAGAATGCCTGCGGGTCTTGCTTTGCTTTCTCGTACACTTCCTCATAATTGGGGATGAGCGCGTTTTTGACGATCTGCTCGGACGGGTAATACCACGTATCCGTATCGGTGAGCTGCGTATTTTCGACGCTGTCGGTCACAGTTTATAAACTCCTTGGAAAAGTCTTTTCGTGAAGTACGATTGTACGGCGATCTGCGCAATGGGTAAAGCATCTCGGGTGATTTGCCACGGCTCTTACAAAAACGTTGACCCCTCCCTAAATCGCTCCCCGATTACAGGGCGGGACTTTCACACCGCGTTTGACTCCCTTGCCCTGTAATCGGGGAAAGGGTGGGGGTTAGGGGTCAACTTCTTGACTTTGCAACAGCCCTGAGTGATCTGCAAACTGCATACGCGCTATCCCAGATTTATGACAGCCACACCGGCTCGCTATAGGACAGCGTGCTGTCATGCGTCAACTTGCGCACATTCGAGCCGTCCGCATTCATGATGTACAGTCCGGCGTTTCCACGCGGCGGCTGCGGCGTGTTTGGATAAAAATCCGGTTCGTTGACCGTAAAAATGATTTGCGTGCTGTCCGGTGACCATGCGAAACCCGAAACTTGTATATTGTCAGGTGTCAAGCGCTGCTGATGTGTCTGATCGGCGTTCATGATATAGAGGATCACATCATCACGGTTATCGTTTGTTATCGATAGGTAGGTGATGTGCTTGCCATCGGGTGACCAGGCCGGGTTTATCAAAAATCTTCCGGGCGCATCAGCTATACAGCGTTTAGTGGTGTCGTCTATAGAAATTATACAAAGACCTACAATAATGTGCTGGCTGTCGGGCGACCAGGCAGCTTCAGCGTAATATCCACTTTCTGGTAGCAGCAAGCGAGTGCTCATGCCATCGCTGTTAACAATATAGAGATGCTCATTAGGTTCGGTCGTGTCTTTTCGACCGGTAAAAATTAAGTATTTTCCATCAGGCGACCAGCCAAGCATCCATACATCCCCATTGTCAAACGCGTTTTGCTGTCCAGTCAGTGCGCTTTCGCCCATATACCAATCGCATTGAACGTATTCCCGTTGTGGGTCAGGCTGATATACGGGGATAGGGGTGACGCAAAATCCGTTTGATGCTCCACCGCGAAACTCTTGATAAGCGAGCCGCTGACCATTTGGTGACCAGAATGATTCGCGAGCAAACGACGGAATATAATCAAAAATAGTATTGTCAGTGACATTGACGATAAATATTTGAGGGGATGTGACATCGCCTACCGTTACTGCGAGCAGCTTTCGCGTCGGTGACCATGACAACAACAATGGAGGCTGCGTCTGTAGGCTTATTTTATGTTCATCGCTACCCGCACTGTCAATAATGTGCAGCACTGAAGTGTAATAATTACGTGACCCGGCGATAAACGCGATCTGATTGCTGGACGCGTTTTGTGTCGCGGGTGGCGTCACCTGGGCATCGACTCGGCGCAAGGTGAGCAGCGCAATCAAGCCGATGAGCACAGTTACTTTTGCACGGTGATTCATAAATGTTCTCGCAAGCGGTTATATGGTGCTGATTGTACAACCAAACCGATTTACATCCGCGAACTGCTTGACAAATAGAACCTTTGGCTTTATAGTCAAGTGCGAACATTTGTTCCATCTGTAAGGAGTGAGCCACTATGTTCCGTGCTGTTTGGGTCGAGTTTCCTGTGCAGGATATTGAACGTGCCACCAAATTTTATCAAACCGTGTTCGAGTCTGAGTCGCTCAAAATCGAGGCTGACGAAGGGGTGCGCCGCCGAACCACACTCTTTAGCGGTAATGCAGAAGGTGCAGGCATTTCGCTGACGCAAACCGCCAACTTCGAGCCGAGCGGCAAAGGGACACTGGTGTATCTGAACGCGGGCGAAGACCTGACGGGTCACCTCAGCCGTGTCGAAGCGGCTGGTGGCAAAATCATTGAGCACAAAACAATGATGGGTAGTGCCGGGTTTTACGCCACCTTTCACGATACGGAAGGCAATATTGCTGCACTATATTCGTACAAATAACTGCTTAGCGAATGCCCTCACCCGAATTTCCTGACAATCAAACGATCAAACCAAAGATTCGGGGTGAGGGCACAAAATAAGAGTACAATACTAGACGCGCGGCACGCGTGCCAACAACGTGCTGACCACCTCGTAGCTGCTCGTGCCGAGTTGTGTCGCAACCATGTCAACGCTCAGCGTTTCGTCGCCTTGCGTGCCGATCAGCACCACCTCGTCACCGATCGCCACATCGGGAATATCGCTCACGTTGATCATCGCCTGATCCATGCTGACGCGCCCGACCAACGGCGCACGCTTGCCAGCGACCAGCACATATCCCCAGTTTTGCGGCGCGCGGCGGAAACCATCCGCGTAGCCTACGGGCAGCACGGCGATCCGTTCAGTTTCACGCGTGCGATAGGTGTTGCCATAGCCGACAAAACTCCCTGCTGGCAGCTTCTTGACTTGCGCGATCGTTGTTTTCCAGGTCAGCGCAGAGCGAAAGCCAGTTGGCAGCGGCACTCCCGGCATCAATCCGTACATTGCTAACCCGGTGCGTACCATGTTGAAGCGCGTCTCCGGGTATTGCAGCGCCGCCGCCGAGTTCGCCGCATGAATATACTGAAATTGATAGCCGCTCGCCTGCAACGGATCGATCACATCGTGGAAGGTTTGAAGCTGTGCCCGCGTGTAATCCGGGTCACTGTCAGCGCTTGAAAAATGGGTGTAAATGCCCTCAACATGCAGATTATGCAAATTGCGCAGACTGCGAAAGAACGGGATCGCTTGATCAGGCAGCAAGCCGAGCCGTCCTAATCCGGTGTCGATCTTGACATGAACACGGATTGTGGCGTTCATCTCGCGCGCCACCCGATCGTAGCTGCGCGCCATGTCAATGTCGTACAAAGTCAGCGCAATGTTATAGCGAACGGCCTGCTGCGCAACCCAGGCGGGCGTATAACCGAGCACCAGCATCGGCGCATCAATGCCCGCTTCGCGAATGTCGGTCGCCTCGTTGACCGTGGCGACGCCTAAATAACTGGCACCGTTCAGCAGCGCGGTAGTGCTGACCGCGACCGCGCCATGCCCAAACGCATTCGCTTTGACGACGGCCATCAACGCGACATCGGGACCAATCGCTGCTTTGAGCAATTTTGTGTTTTGCGCGATCGCTGTCTTATCGATTTCGATCCAGGTGGGGCGCGCGGGTTGTTCAGTCCATACCGCATCGTACACGCTTTCGGGACGGGGTAAGCTTGCCGCGTCGTCTGGATTTGCCAGCAGTGCGCGGACGACCCGTTCCATACGCGCACGCGAACCGCCTTTGACCAGTACCACGTCATTGGCGGTAAGCGAGTCGCTCAACAGTGCGGCGGCGTCCTGGTGACTGAACGTAATGCGCACCTGATCCGTCCGCAGTCCATGATCAATTGCGGCTCGCCCGATTACCGCGCCAAGTTCGCCTTCGGTGATCAACAAATCGGCCACTTCCGCCGCGCGTCGGCCAACATCGATGTGACTGCGCAGCGCGTGCGCGCCGAGTTCGTCCATATCACCCATGACGAAGATAAGCCGCTCTTTGCGCTCCGGGACACGCACTGAGGATAGAAAATCGAGCGCCGCCAATGCGCTTTCAGGGTTAGCGTTGAACGTATCATCGATCAGGAAACTGCCGTTTTTGCCTTCCAGCGGATGCAAACGACCGGGCAGCGGTTCAAGATCAGTCAGCGCGCGTAAGCCTTCTTCGAGCGGTACGCCATAGCTCAGGCCGACTGCCAACGCCGACAGCACCCCATAGAGTTGATGAGTGCCCAACAACTGCACCCAACGCCCCTGATACCGCTCACGTTCGTAGCGCAGATCGAAACCGACTTTATCACGTCCGGCCACTAGATTATAGGCCAACAAATCCGCACCGTAAGCGTGTCCAGTGCGATCCAGACCGATAGTGATTACCTGCGCACGCGTGCGGGTGGTCATTTGTCGCACAAGTTCATCGTCATAATTGAGAATTGCGATGCCGTCGGGTGGCAGACGCTCGATCAACACCGCATTTTCGCGCGCGATATTATCAAGATTGCCAAGTCGATCGGTGTGCATATGGCTGATGTTCGTGATCACGCCAACCTTCGGATTGGTGGCCTCCACGAGTGCTTCCATCTCGCCAAAGTGATCCGTGCCAAACTCCAGCACTGCTAACCGATGTTCAGCGCTCAATTTGCCAAGCGCTAACGGTAATCCAAAGCGTCCATTGTAACTGCCGGGGCTTTTATAAACTTTGTGGTGAGTGCCGAGCACCGCCGCAATTGCTTCTTTGGTGGTGGATTTGCCTGCACTGCCTGTCACGCCGATGACGGTCGTATTGAACTTTTTCAGCACGATTTGTGCCCAATGCAGCAGTGCCGTTTCAACGTCGCGCATGACGATCACGGTCAAGCCGGTGGTGTCAAAGTCCGGTGGCCGCGTACACATGATCCCGACCGCGCCACCATCGACTGCTTCACGCATAAAATGGTGACCGTCGCCGCGCTCGCTCTTGACAGCAACGAACAGTTCACCCGCTGCTACACGCCGCGAATCAAAGCAAAAATCGGTAAAAAGCTCGATTGCCGCTTCACCAAAGAGCTGTCCGTTCGCGGCGCTGAGAATATCATGCAGATTAATCATGTTGTAATTATAGCAAATCTGCGAAAAGTGATCAGTTAGGGTTTGGTTGTGCGCGGGTTGTCAACACGGAAGGTGAGGGAACATGTGAAGAAGCGCGACCCCTCTCACGAGGAGAAGGGCTGCGCAAAACTGAAAGCGGAAATTACGAAGCGCTTGCCGACAACTGGCCGCGCATTGCACCTGCCGGGAAATCGGCATTGTGAACGTTCACATAGAACGTGGCTGGCTCGGTCAGGATTTGTTCGATCAACGCGGGCGAGACACCACTGGTGCAGCCGCTGGATTTACCAGTTGCATCAGGTGCCGCGAATGGGACGACTACTGGACCCGCGACACCTGCGGCGCCAGCGTGAATGTGCGCAGCCGAGGCGGGCAGCGTGATCCCGGAGACGGTGAGCTGGAAGCAAATCTGGCCGGGGCCGGTAGCCGGACGGGTGATCGTCAGGATCGCAGTACCCTTACCATTCGGTGCGCCAACTTTAGGAACTTCATTCGTGCCAGCCAACGTTGCGGTCAGCTTGCAGCCCTTATTATCCACAAACGGGCTGGTAACCATCGCGGCAGCAGGCATGGTCATTGCCATGGTTGCGCCCGCCATCATGGTTGCTGGCATCATGGTGGAGGCCATCATGCCAGACATCATCGTCGCTGGCATCATCATGGTGGAGGCCATCATGCCAGACATCATCGTCGCTGGCATCATCATGGTTGAAGCCATCGTGCCAGACATAGCGCCCATTGCGACTGGACAGGGAGGATACGCGCCATCCATGCCGGACGCCATGGTTGCACCCGCCATCATCGTACCGGACATCATGGTGCCAGACATCATCGTGGCTGCCATTGTCGCTTGTGGTTGAACGCCAGCGCTTACGCTTGTCGCGCTCAAGCCGCCGATTACCAACAAAGCTGTCAGAACTACTGCACTGCTGAGTTTGAAAAAGTTTGAACGCATATTTACGCTTTCTTATGAACCAGACCACTGCGAATTGGGAACTCATGCTTTATAGCAATTTTTGCGCCATGAATCTTATCTGTGAATCCATCATGCGACACATGCAATGACTGTCATTGAACTAACGTTAGTTTGGCGTTCACCCTATTGGGCGTTAAAATCAGCACAAATCTTGATAGCTTTTACAATCTTGCAGGACACTTAACAATGGACTTTGAATTAAACGCTGAGCAAACCATGTATCGGCGCGCCGTTCGTGATTTCTGCGAAGGCGAATTGAAACCATACGCCGCCGAAGTCGATCAAACGGGCGAGCTGCACTGGGACGCCATTCGCAAGATGCCGCAGCTTGGTTTGACCGGTTTGCAGGTGGCTGAGGAATATGGCGGCGCGGCACTTGACGCGATCAGCACGGCGATCGCCATCGAGGAAGTCGGGCGCGCGTGCGGATCGACTGGTTTATCGCTGGCGGCGCACAACGGGTTGGCGTGCTTTCCGCTGATGCGATGGGGCACGGCTGCGCAAAAAGAACATTATCTGCCACGCCTGACCAGTGGTGAAGTGCTCGGCGCGCTGGCCTTGACTGAACCCAACGCTGGCTCTGATCTGTCGAATGGGCTGAAAACTGCCGCTGTCAAAGAAGGCGACAGTTGGATCATTGACGGCGCAAAAGCCTGGATCACCAATCCGAAATTCGCGCCCACTGTGATCACTTTGTGCCGTACCGATAAAGAGGCGGGCAACAAAGGCTTCACGATGATCATGGTGGATGCGGGCACGGCAGGCATGGACATCCGGCCACCCGAAAAGAAGATGGGTCTGAAAGGATCGCCAACGCAGCAGATTATTTTTGAGGAATGCCGCGTTGCCCACGATCAGACGCTCGGCGCGGAAGGGCGCGGCTTTCATCAGACGATGGAAACGCTTGATGGCGGGCGTATCAGCATCGGCGCGTTGAGCATCGGGCTGGCGCAAGCCGCGTTTGAGGAGTCGATCCGTTATGCCAAACAGCGTGAAGCATTCGGCCAGAAGATCGCAAACTTTCAGGCGATTCAATGGATGATCGCGGACGGCGCGTTGGAGATTGAAGCGGCGCGCTTGCTGGTATATCGCGCGGCATGGCTCAAAGAGAATGGCAAGCCGTTCACCAAAGAAGCGGCAATGGCGAAATTATTTGCGTCCGAAATAGCGGAAAAAGTGTGCTACAACGCCGTGCAAATTCATGGCAGCTACGGTTACAGTCAGGAATTTCCGGTAGAGCGCATGTATCGCGATCAACGGCTCATGACGATCGGCGAAGGCACCAGTCAGATTTTGCGAGTGGTGATCGCGCGCCGCGTGCTGGACGAGATCAACTGATCACACTATGAACAATGACTCCGAACCGATCACCGCGCAAGACTATCTAGCGCGTGCCGAGCAGTTTCAGAATGATAAAGATTATGAGCGTGCGCTTGCTGATTGCGAGGCCGCGCTTCAGTTAGAGCCGGAAAATGCGCAGGCATATTATCAGCGCGGCTGGCTGCGCGATGATATAGGCCCTCGTAACGGAACATCAGATGACGACTATGAGTTGGCATTGGCCGATTACGCGGAAGCCCTGCGCCTCGATCCAACGTGCGAGAACGCTTATATCGCCCGCGCGGTAATTTTCAACCTTATTCTGAGTGATAACGTTCAGGCGATGGCGGAGTACAGTGCATTAATCGCGCTAAAGCCAGATAATGCCTATGCCTATGAACATCGCGGCTTTCTTTATCATCACTTTGCGAATCAATATGATGCGGCGTTGTCGGACTACAATCAGTCTATTGAACTGGAAGCTACGGCTGAGCGGTATTCGTTACGTGGAGATTTACAAACTGACCTAAAGGATTATCAAGGCGCGTTGGCTGATTATAATTCAGCCATACAGCTTGAACCTTATTGGTATAGTTTCGTGCACTATTCGCGTGGCAATGTTTATGAAGAAATGGGTGATTTCAAAAGCGCCATCGTTGAATACACGATTCTGATTGATCCGATCGTGAATGACAAAAATGATTATGTTGCTAAATATTGGAACGCTCGCGCGTGGGCATACTATCAATTAGGTGACTATGACGCTGCTATGCTCGATGTAAACGAGGCGATCCGACGTGATAGATCGGACGTTTGGCAGTTCCGCTACATGCGCGGCGCAATCTACGAAGCACTGAATCAGGTGGCAAATGCCATTAACGATTATCAAGCCGCGCTTGCGTTTGAACCTGATGATGAGGACACCCAACAAGAAATGCTCGGTTATATTGCGCAGTGG
>Ga0209100_1000707_pt1 | contig 26628 bp, 16 predicted proteins | sample lystaG_FD_185480 | JGI IMG/M metagenome (GOLD analysis project Ga0209100, IMG submission 185480) | Glacier valley bacterial and archeal communities from Borup Fiord, Nunavut, Canada, to study Microbial Dark Matter (Phase II) -... | ecosystem: Environmental > Aquatic > Freshwater > Ice > Glacier ... | reverse complement strand
TTCCTCGGTTACATGAAATACATTGTTATCCAGGTTTTTCCAGTCAATGTATTGCATCGGAAAACTTTTCTTGTCACCATCAATACTCTGCTCCAGGTCTTTTCCCAGCGTGATACGATTGTAAGCGACCTCCGAAGCTGCGATGTAACCTTCATTCATCGGAAGATCTTTCAATGCCAAAATACCAACTTCAATATTAGCATCGGTGAACAACGAAGTTTTGGTTGAACTTACCCTGATGCTGTTGATCTCCTTCAACTGCTTGCGCAATACCTTTTCAAGGATCACATTGCTGGTTTTATTACCTCGCAGTTCAAGCGCTTCTTCCTGACTGAGGTATTTATATCCCAGTTTTTGCAACATTTGCAATGCAGGGATCTGGCTGATGTGATCTTCTTTGAACGAGGGAGTGTCCATACTTTTAATGTTCTATTTTTTGAAATATCTTTTGCGAATCATAGTGCCTTCTTTGTCTCATTTCAGAAATATGGAGAATTAAATCTTCTCTTGAAATATCTCTAACTCTTATTATATCAGAATCTTCATCATTTCCTTCAAATCTTGCTGCAGGAATATGGAGAATTACAACTTCATTGTGAAGAATTATATTCAAGCTTTTGTAATACAGGAATCTGGATGATGTGGTCTTTTTTGAAACTGATGGTGTCCATTGTCTTTTTACTTTTTGGAGAATTCGAATGTCAATACGGAGAATAGTAGATTCTTTAAATATGGAGAATTTGTTTCACTTTTGGAGAATGCAACCATCTACGTAAAGATATCATATTCTGAAATATAGCACTTTTTAATATCACTTTTTGGAGAAAACAACCTCCATTTTGGAGAATTTACAAGGCACTTATCAAGGCCTATTGATGCCATTTCGGTTGTCATCTTGGAGAATTTTTAAGTTTTTTGGAGAATTGTCAGCATCATACAGACCAAATAAATACGCTATGACTTTTTCAATTAAAACATCTCCTCTTAAAGAAGCGTATTCATCGGAGATTTTATATGAAGTACCACTCCCTTTGCCTTGTTTGAGAAGAATCGCATCCTCAAATAACTTACCTGTGAGATATTTCAATTGATTCCGGCTCAATGAAACTGATAAATTAGATTCCAAATCACCCATTTTTAAAGTGTTCCCTTGTAAGGTCAAAAGCAATTGCTCAACTTCCTTAGTAATATATCTTTTGCCGATTTTAAGACTCTCATTAGCCATCTCATGATATTCGGTTGATAGTGTGTAGCGATTCGTATGGCCGGAAAGCTTATGGATTAATCCTGCTTTTTCTAATTGGATTACGATCTCCTGTTTTAAATGCTGAAAGATTCCATTTCGAATTTTGGAGAGTGTAATAATTTGCTCCACACCTAGTTTAGGTTCTCTATCACTGTTTTGATATTGACTGATAAAAATATGAAAAGCTTTGTCTATGATTTCCGTACTTAGGCTCAACGAAACCTGAAACATATCAGAATTCTTGTAATCAGGCTCAGCCTTACCTTCAGAGAGTGTAATTGAGAATATTTTATCAACTCCTTGGCCACTTCTCTCAACCAAACCTGTTTTTTCCAATATCTCGGTCATCAAACGACTCCGCGGGGTACTACTTACAGTAAGTATATTTTCGACGGTTACTCCTTTCGGAAAACCTCCTGGATTATTGATGACTATTTTACCCGGATATTGCTTGATAACTACCTCACTGGTAATCGTATAATCACGATGAGCAATAGCGTTCAAAACAGATTCACGAATTACTTCTTCATTAAAATCATACAAATCAAAAATATAGGCTCCCGATTGGATGGGATGTTTTTTATTTAATGTGGGCTGGTTGATTAATTGCCATATCTTATTGATGGCAATAAATAAAGGCTCTTCAATCTGTTCTCTAAAATCGCTGTGTATTTGTGCTTCACTGCTACGAAATTCCCAGATAGTTTTACTGTGAGGTAACTTCTGTTGAATGATTTCCTTCTTGCCTAAAAGAACCAATGCTGCATAATTGAGTTTTCCGGTTTCTGATAATTTTAAATCGGTTAAAACCTGCTCAGTGCTTAATTGAAGAAAGCCTGGATTCCTTTGCTTTCGGGCATAGCTTTCTTTCATCTTTTTGATGGCCGCTTCATCCAGGTCAACAATCGAAATACCGTCGCAAATTTTTACTGAAAAGTCAGGTTCCTGTTCCTGAATGATAGCCAAATACATTTCTTCCGACATTCTTTCCAATCCATCACCTACCCTCATAAGTGGAACGTCATTAAAATAAAGAGGTTTTCCAACCGGGCGCGAAGGTATTTTAATGACTAAAACCCGATGCGCGACTTCATAAAGCACTTCTGTTTGTATGCGAACTCCAATATCTCTGTAAACATCCTGCTCCAATTGCCCTTCGCGTCCGTCAAACGCCATTGAACCACATACTTTATGAGGGAAAGCATCTTCCATGCCGAATACAAGATACCCGCCCTTTTCGTTGGCAAAAGCTACCGTATAACCCAAAACACTTTTTCTGCTACTGTTGTAGGCATACTGGTTTTTAGCTTCTTTAAACTCTACCTTATCTTCGCTTTCCTTAAGCTGTTTTAATTCGTCTATGGTCATATTTTCTCATTTAAATTATGTCCCAACTTACACAACAATTCATCTAATTACTGGTTTTTATCCTTTTGGTGGAAACGGATCATTACCATGACTGTCTGCCTGTTGGATTTTCCCATCCATTGCAGAAATCTCATCCTTACTTTTTTCCTGATGCTGTTTTAATAGATTTCGAAATTCACAATCGGCTTTAATCTTATCAATTATGGTTTTTACAACCCGATGAATTTCCTTATCTTCAGTATAATCTGCGGAACAAACAAAATTGACTCTGTTTTCCGTGATTAATTTTTGGGCCAACTTTTTCTTTTTTGAGTCACGAGGTTTATAGACAGCGATTGAATGACCGCCTTGTTGTTTTACAAGTTTCATACAAGGGATATCTGTTTCACCATCTCCAAAATAGATCATATTTTCAAAAGGAATACGGCGCTCCTCATGGGAAATGTATTCGTTGACTAGCTTATTGTCACTAACACTTTCGATTCCCTTATTTATTTTAAATAGAAATTGTGTTTTTGTTGTATAATTGACCGCAACTCCCGGCCATATCGCCTTGCCATCAATATCGTATACGTAGGAGCATGCAAAAATATTTTTGAACTCTTTCGAAATAGAAGTTCCCTCAATCATCTCTTTTAATCCGGATGAATTTATGTAATGTTCAATATTCAGGCCTTTTTCTTTACCATAGTTATTGATTAACGAAAACCATTCTTCTACGCCATTGAATAGATCGATCTTTTTCCCAAATTCCCTAAATGATTCTCTTTTTAAAGAAATACCTTCGGTTTCAGCTTTTTGCTTCATCAAATACATGTAAGTAAGTATTTGATCTGCATCATTTTGTTCCGACAACTTAGTATTTTCGGTCCAAAAAGTAGCCGGATCCTTACTAATTGCCTGCATAAATCCAAATTCCTGCATATTACCAGGGGCTAAAGTTCCATCAAAATCATAAATCAATGCGATAATTGGCTTTTGCTTTTGCTTTCTCATATCATGGTTTTAATTTTCAATCGTATCTTACCTGTCAGCAGCACCTGCATCATCCCCTTTTTCTGCTCCCGCAGTTTTTCGGTTTTTACTTTAAGCAATTGTATTTCTTTATCGGCAGCTTGCAGTACCTGGGCAATAGCAGATTGTTCTTCTATAGTACCAGGGATAAAAACTTTTCTTCTCTTGAAAGTTTCAAAATCGAATATTAGCTTTTCGATATGAACGCCATTTGATGCGAGATAAGCATAATGCCTCAAGAGAGGAATTTTACAGAACCAGTCCCAAAATTCGATGAGTAATTTTTTATTGTCTTTTACAACAAGACAATCATATTCGTCAGAAACTTTTCTATCATGAAACTCTTGTTTTACAATGCCCCATGCCCCATGAGAAACCTGCCGTTTGGAGATAAGAAAATCCTTATAATTAATGCTCTTGATTTTTTTTACTTCAATTTGATGTCCAAAAAAATCTCCTCTTTCAAAAAGCCCGCCAAATCTTCTCCGAATGCTTACCAATTTGTAAATATGCTGATCATTCCATTCAACATATCTAAATACTTTCTTGAATAACTCCTCAATTTGAAATACTTTCCATTCTCCTCCAAACCCCTTCAACCTTTTCTTCCCAGTTAATAAATTCTGCATTAACCATTTTTTCTGCAACTCTTTTTGGGCAATCAATTGGTTATTTATGTTGATGGAATTGTCGATCAACCCCAGAACATAGGCAATGGCGCGTTGCTCGGGGAGAGGAGGAAGCGGAAGTTTCACTTGAGAAAGGTTAGTCTTAGAAACGCCATAAACCGATGTACCAGTTGCAATTCGTCTAAGTTCTCTCACGACCTGCTGATTATTCAATGCATAAGTTCTAAAACCTAAGACTATTATTTCTTCTTTTCCTCTAGCAGCAAAAGTGTGAAGTCCGCTAACCACTTTTCTTTTGTTTAGATTTCTTAATTCAACACAACGACAGACACCTTCATAATCTTCCGAAGCATCTGCAATAATTAAATCTCCATCTTGAAGTGCCGGAAATTCTAAATCATCAAAATTCTCTTTACTGAGTAAACCATCATTCAGATAAGGGACCGCTTTTTCAATCTCAAAATCTAAAATCTCATTTTGATAAGTTGCATGAATATCACCGTAATGGATGTTTCTGATTTCATCAATTGTTTTTTCATTCGTCAATTGATCTCTTGAAAATGAGACTGATTTAAGAAATGAAAAAACTTTTCCAAATTCAGGCGTATTCCAGTCCCTTGGAATAGTGGTATTAAAAAAAGGTTTTGCTATAGTATTTTTTTCTTTGCTCATTCCTCTATTAATTTAAGATTTCTGCAAACGAACCTGCAAACGAAATTATTTGCATGTGCCTGGTATTGAGATCTATTTCCTTTGCAAACCGCTTGCAATTGCAAAGAAGGCTGCAAACGAAAAGTCCTTTGCAAACTAAAGTTAAGTAGCTGTTTTTGCAAAGAAACCTGCAAAGACAAATTCGATAAATTATTGATAATCAATACTGAGTTCTTTGCAATCATATCGTAAAAATCTTTTCGGTTTTAAACAATTGGTGTTCATTGTATTTCACATATCCCAACTGATTCGACAACAGCTGGGTTTTGCCAATTTTAAAATCAGCAGAATTTCCATGTGTATGACCATATATCCAGAAGTCAGGCTTTTTATCTTCTATCAAGTCAAATAACTCAACAGCAAAGGCCTCATTCAGGATGTCACCTTTATACTTTATGGGGTAATTCATAAATGTAGGAACATGATGGGTTACTACAACTATTTTATCGTCACTAGTACGGCTTAATTCTTGATTTAAAAATACCATACTTTCCTCATGGAACTTATTAAACTGGACAGAAGAAAAATGGTGGCCGTTGAATTTAATAACATGAAAATCGCTCATTGATCGTTCAATTTGCCATTCGTGAGCAGGGCTTATTTTGGACCATAGTGTAGAGAACAAGAATTTAATATTCTCATGCTGAATGGCAGTGTTATTTACCAAAAAAACATTGTCTCTGATTTTCTCATTCAGCACACCGCTTTTAGTCGAGGCATCAAAACGATAATATTCATGATTACCTGGTATCCAGTACGTAGTTTGAAAATGATCGGCTACATAACTAAAAAAATCAGCGTGGTTGTCCATCACGACAAAAGGCACTATATCACCAGCCAGCAATAAAATATCACCCTTTGGAATTAAGGGATTCATTTTAAGAAAATCCTTATTCTCAGGAAATTCAAGATGAAGATCTGATGCGTATTGTACAATCATATTAAGCTCCTAATTCTGTCAAGTATTTCTTCATCTCATTCTGCACTTCAGCCAATTCGGTTTCAAGTACTTCTATCTCCTTTTGAACAGCTGCAATGTCCACTTCTGCCTCTTCTTCAAAGGTATCAACATAGCGCGGAATATTCAGGTTAAAATCATTTTCCTGTATTTCTTCAAAAGTGGCTATATAGCTGAATTTATCTTCCACTATTCCGGCTTTCAGTTTTCCTGCCGAGAAATCCCTGTAAATTGTAACGATGTGATCGATATCCGAATCACGTAGCTTGTTCTGGTTTTTTACCGATTCGTATTGCTTGCTACCGTCAATGAATAACACATTTCTGTTGTTGCCTTTCCCTTTATTAAAAATCAGGATCGCTGCCGGAATACCTGTTCCAAAAAACAAATTGGCCGGTAAACCAATCACCGCTTCCAGTATATTTTCTTCGATTGTTTTCTGACGGATCTTCCCTTCACTGCTTCCGCGAAACAAAACGCCATGAGGTACAACAACACCTACTTTACCTTTACCCTCATAAGTGGTTTCAATCATGTGGCAAATAAAAGCCCAGTCGCCCTTGCTCTTTGGCGGAATTCCTCTCCAAAAACGGTTGTAAGGATCAAGTTCCGGATCGTAACTTTTAGCTGCTTTGCTTTCTTCCTTGTCTTCTACCTTTCCCCACTTATCTAAACTGAATGGTGGATTGGCAACAACGGTATCGAACTTCATTAGCGAATCACCTTCTTTTAATTTTGGGTTTCGTATCGTGTCTCCCCAACGGATTGTGGCATTGTCAAAGCCGTGCAAAAACATGTTCATAATGGCCAAAGCCCAGGTACTGCCATTTGCTTCCTGCCCAAAGAGTGAAAAATCATCGGTACCAACTTCTCTTCCGGCTTTGATCAGCAATGAACCGGAACCACAGGTGGGATCACTGATTCTTGCACCTGGTTTCGATTTGGTAAGCTTGGCCAGGAGCGTGGAAACTTCACCCGGCGTGAAAAATTCTCCGGCTTTCTTACCGGCATCGCTTGCAAAGTTGGCAATCAGAAATTCATAAGCATCACCAATAATATCAGCGCCTTCCAAATGTCCCGGACTTAAATCGAGTTTGTCATTGCTGAAATCAATCAGCAAACTTTTCAGCCGCTGGTTTTTTTCTTTTACATCGCCCAAATTGCTGCTGTTGAAATCAATATTCCGGAAAACACCGCTGCCATCCTCACTGTTTAATTTTTGACGGTTTGCTTCTTCAAAATCGGTCAGCGCGATGTTGATGAGTTCGCCAATATTCACTTCATTCCTGCTTTTATAGAGAAAATCAAAACTTGAATTTTCCGGAACAATGAAGCGCTCCTGTTTCATTGCTCTTTCAGCTCGAACCGCATCGCCATTGTATTTTTTGAGGTATTCTTTCGTCTTCTCATTGTGAACGTCACTCACATACTTGATGAAAAGCATTGTGAGAATGTAATCCTTGTATTGGTCAGGATTGATCAGCCCACGAAATGTGTCACATGCTTTCCAAACAATTTGTTTCACTTCGTTGCTGTTGATTTTATTTCCCATTGTCAATTATTTTAGGACGTTTATGATTTGTTGCTGTAACTGTTTTTCTCTTAGTATCCCTATTTCTTTCATCAATTTTTTCTCCTTATTCCGAAGATGTGCGATTTTTAAGATCACATTTTGTCTCTTTAAATTGGGTATTGAAATTTCCAATTCTTCCAAAACCGATTTGGAAATGGAGACCATGGAAGTTCCTATTGCTTTTCCCTTCAGAAAACTTTGTGAATTAGGATTGTTGATCGACCATACCAAAAACTGGGGTAATATTTTATCGTGAAAATTCTTATTCATTCGAATTACAAAGAATGAAGTGGAAGCAACCGCAGGTTGATTGTTTTTTTCATAACATGCTGCAAAATTTCTTGTTCCTTTGGCTGAAAATAAAATATCTCCGGGTTGCAGTAGATGTTTATCAGAAATACCTTTGGCCATTAAATCAGGCTGCAAGGAAGGTATAAGCTGTCCGTTTTCATCAAAGTGCCTTGCTTGTAAATATACGATTTCTCCCTCTGCAATGGGTTTTGCAAAGAGTCCTGTCTGTATGCTGGCAATATTTCCTATTGTAATTTTCAAATTATGGTTTAAGTAATAGCGCTACAATAGTAAACAATATTTTCCACAATAACAAATAAAATTACAAATATATCTAAGTAGAGCATCTACGAATCGATGGAATCCCTTCTGTCATTAATAAAAGGATTTTTCTGACTGTGATCAATACGATCAGCGTACTTTTGCAAAGCGGAAAAACAATTTTTGAGTTCCTGAAGAATCTGTTTAAAAACTTCCCTATCCTCCGATGTAAACTGGTAAACATCGTTGGTGTTGATCTTTTTGGCAATCTGATTCAGATTTACGCCGATCTTATTTAAATCATAGTCAAGCCTTAATATTTGAATGGTAGCTTCTTCATCAAAAGTAATCACCTTTCTGTTGGAATTCAAAATCCTCACCCTGATATAATCACTCATGAAAGCATACCTCCCATTTTTAGCATGGCCTTGTATTCTGATTTTCTCTTCCCTGGAAACCCGGATGATCAACCGTATATTTCTTATTTCGTTATTTGGTAATTTTGGTCTCATCTTTTTAAATCTATCTAAAATCTGAAGTTGGTTTAACAAAAATTTTCGGAGAAAATTAAAGGCCCCGCCAGGAAGGATCAAAAGGTTTTTGTGCATACAAAAACACATCTTGCATTGCCCTCTTCGTTCGATCTCCAAGTCTGTCCTGGAGGGGTTGATTTTTGGCGAAAAAAGAGGGAAATTAAATCTTGGAATGTTCGAAAGGCTCTGTGTAACTATCCGGATTGTAGTTGTTGATTGGACCAAGGTGATTTATCACCGAAATCCGTCATTTCATCGTTGGCGTATATTTCGAATGTTCCAACCTTTCCACGACGGTTTTTTGCGATCGTGAGGTTAAATTTGCCTTCTCTTTTCCACGGGAATATTACGATATCAGAATCTTGTTCTATGGCCCCGGACTCCCTCAAATGGTGCAACTGCGGTATTTCACTGGCGGCTTCCCTGGTAAGCTGAGAAAGGCAAATAACCGGAATGTTTTCATTCAAGGCGATCTCTTTTAGCGTCCTGCTTATCTCGGCTACCTGCTGTTCCCTTAATGCTTTTTTGTCCAGTGCTTTCACCAGTTGCAGATAGTCAATAACCACCATGTCGCACCTGCCAGCCTTCCTGTTCCGTATTGTAAGTGATTTTATTTGTGATGAAGTTATCCCGGCAAAATCATTCCAGATAACGGGCAATTTTTCGAGCCGTGACAGAGATCTGTTAATACCATTCCAGTCTTCATCGGTTAACAGTCCATCCCGAAGCCCGGTTCTGTTAATACCAGATTCACCGGATATCATTATTCGCATCAGGTCCGCAGACTTCATCTCCAGACCGTAAAAGTTAACCCACCTGCCTGCCCTTGCGGCTATTTTGGTAAAAAACAACGCTAGGCTTGTCTTCCCGATCGATGGACGGGAGGCAATGATGATCAGGTTTGTATTTCTCCATCCGCCAGTTGCCCTGTCAAGCGTTTTTATCCCTGTCGGTATTCCCGGCGATTTGCCCTCTTTGGCAAGCTGACAATCAGTTTCAATTCTCTGAATGGTCTCCTGAATTACATTTGCCTGTGATTGTCCGGTATTCGAACTTGCGGTAAAATTGTCAATACCGGATAATTTCAGCTTAAGACTATTTAGCAATTCATCAACATCGGCATTTGGGTCATAAGCTTCCGAAGTGATCTCTAATCCGATCCTTATCAATTCGCGTTGAAGATGAAGCTGAGCAATAATCCTTGCATGGTATTCGATATGTGCAGCAGACGCAACCTTACTGGTTAACTGGCTGATATAAACGGGCCCACCAATATTGTCAAGATAATTTTTATCCCTTAGAAACCTGGTTACAGTAAGCAAATCAACCACTTTTTCGGTTTGAGAAAGACTTTTTATCACTTCAAAAATCCGTTGATGTTCTGGTTTGTAGAAACTTGCAGAATCTATTATTCCGGTCACTTTGTGTATGGCTCCGGATTCGAGTATTAAAGCGCCTAATACGGCCTTTTCAATCTCCTCATCACGGGGCGGAATTTTTTCAAAAGCCTGAATATTAATTGTTTTAGCTACCATTTATCAGGGGTTTTTAGTGATACTTCATTCACTGTCTGCGATTTCCCGTTCAGATGAATGGCTGGTTTTAGTTCTGAGAATTCTTGTTCCCAGCATTTTTCCCTGATCCAGGTTGAAAGATTTTTCCAGGCTGGTATCCAACCATTTAACTCGAAACTTTTTATCCGAAACTGTTTTTCTTTTTCAAGAGCAGGGAGAAGCAAATGAATTATTTTGTCTTTATTCTTTCGGTTTTGTTTCGTAAAGTTTTCATATTCAGTACCAGAAGATCTTTTTGTTCCAGGATAACAAGAATAAAAAACCTTAAAAACCTTAATCGTTTTTTTATCATTTTCAGTTTCAGCTCCAGTATCAGAATCAGTTTCAGCTCCAGTATCAGCTTCAGAATCAGTTTCAGTATCAGTATCAGTATCAGTATCGGGTTTGGTTGGGTTTTTTGGGTAGGGTTGGGTTAATTTTAACCCAGTGGGTTTTTTGGGTTTAGTTGGGTTAAATGGGTTTGTTGGGTTTGACTGGGTTGATATTAAACCGTTGGGTTTATTGGGTTTGGCTGGGTTCTCCGGGATGTTCGTTTCATCTTCTGGTCTGCCGCCCTTTGAACCGTTGCGATGATTTCTTTCGCATATTTCATTGTATTTATTGTCATCCCGATCAAATTGATCTTTCACAAACTGGAATGCCATATTTATCACTGGTGGTAAATCGGGTACAATACCTTCAATCTGATAGGTAAATATTGCCTCAAACAATAGTCCCTTCTCCTCTAAACTCAGGGTTTTTAAAGGACCATAAAGTGATTTGTAAATTAGAAAACTCTCTTTCATGTGGAAATAATTTGTTTTTAAGTGGCCACATGGAACCCTCGTTTATTTTCATACTCTTTGATGAACCTTTGCTCTTGAGGGTTTCATTTTGTTCACAGGATTTATGACTTATGATTCCGGAAATCGATGAACAGCTACTGATTTTTGACGAATGAGGGCGTTGGCCTCTTCGCGGTCGATCATCAGTCGCCCGCCGACCTTATAGCCTTTAATATAGCCCCTGTGAATCCACCGACGAATGGTTATCGGGTGTCTGCCTGTTTCTTTGCCGTACTCATCAGTATCGACAAATGATATCGTTTGTTTATGAGAAGGTTGAGCCTCAAAAAACTTCTCAATTGCCCTGGTTGCTGCATTGTCAGTTATGACCTGCAATTCTTCTGTTGTTAAAATGATTATTTTCATGTCTTATATTGCTTTAATGTTGTACTCTGCAATATAATATCAAATAATTGCATTGATTCTCAGAACGAAAAATAAATCATTATTTGCACATTAATAGGTATTATATATCTGTTATTTAAGTATTTAATCATATATTTAAGTTTTTAACCTCACAATAAATCAAAAAATAATTACAACATAATATTAACAGAAACAAATCAAAATATATCAAGAAAAATCAAAAACAAATCAAAACAAATAAATGCGAACTAAATTGGCACAAAAGGGCACAATATGAATAGAAAAAGTATCCATGAACCCGTATAAAATTGTGTGTCAATGAAATGCATCAAATAAATGGTGTTTGAATAAAAATATTCAATTAAAATATTTCTGATTTTTAAAATGCAAAACGCATAATTTGGCGTTAAATACAAAAAAAGAAAGGATACAGCCATTTATAGCGGTATCCATTTTGAGTTTGATGACGTCAATAATTATAACTAAAGCGTGATCATATTCTTTTAATTCTTGTTATGCTATGATTCATATTTCACTTTATTTTGAATACCTATTTCGAAAGATATCCTGACACATGCGTTTCCATCAGCTCAATAAACCCCAGCAAAGCACCCCAATATTTTAGCTTATTCAAACATAAATATAGAAAAAAAACAATCTTCGGGATTATTTCAGAACCAAAGTCGCACTTTCGGAATAGGGTTTTGTAATTGCTTTTACTGCAAGACTGTTCCATGTCAAATTTAAATATTGATCTGATTTGTAAACCTGTACCTGAGATATTTTTGAAACGGAACCAGCTTTCATTGAGAATAGAAATCCAATGACTGCCCCCTGAATTTTATCGAAATTAAACTCCTTCTCAATTCCGGAATAAATTACAAAATCAATCCACTTGTTTTTAATATCGCCTCCAGTTGTCAATGTCCCGTTGTAATCTCCAAATTTTACAATCGGTAGTTCAATACTGAAATTTACCATGCCTGAACTGCCTTTGACAATTCGGTTTTTGAGATCGGTGGATTCAAAATTGATACTGTTGATATCCCCTCCAAATTCCAACCTCAACCGAAGATCCGATGCTTTGATTGTTGCATCTTTAATCACATCAATGGTGACATGCCGGTCACCTCCGTTGGTTGTGAAATTAATTGCTCCCAGCACATTGGTTGAATCCTGAGAACAGAAAATGTTAGCCGAAGCATAATCGTACATGTTGTGCAGAAACCTGATCTGCATCGAAACCGGCTTCTGTTCGGTGCCCCAATAGGCTATCAATGGCCGGCGCTGATTCCACAGGCACGACTGGTTAGCCGACGATAAAACATAGTCTTTCGTTAAATACGATTTCCCAATTATCTCTTTTGTCGTAATCCATAACCCTTTGTCACTCTCCTGATAAGAGACCAATGGATTAAGTTCTATGTTCTGACCGCCACGAATAAAGGTGTCAATTTCAATCCGCGGCATTTTAGGAGCCATAAAATACGACATCAGATTACCGGGAATCTGATGTTTCAGGCTCGGATTCCGTTCTTTTGAAAACGATTCTGTCGTTTGCGGATTGATTTTCCCACCTGAAGAAGCGTATAACCAATTATAAGTTGCCGGGCTCAATAAAACGCTGTAGGCCCGTCCGTGAGGTCCAGCCCATTGTGCGGTTGGCTGATGGTAATGACGGGCAATAATTGTCCATCCTGTATTGTAAATCGAATCCAGCATAGCATGGTCTTCCCGATTGACAACATGATTTTTTAAGCGAAGGACTTCGTCGAGCGACAGTTTAAAATAAGTCGGACTATTGTATTCAATAAACCCTTTATTCAGCAAGGTGCATTCGTAAAACGACTTCAGGCGACGACGTGCATACAACATCAAATCAGCATCATTGTACATGTCGGCGGTCATGTAGCAAACGTACAATCCCATCAGCGAAATGTTGGTATAATCGGGTCTTACGTCCCGCATCCTTATTTCTTTGGCTGCCAGTAAAAGGGCATTTTTTGTTTTATCTTTCAGATCAGAAGGTAAAATATCGTTGTGGTTATTGATGATGCTGATGATGGGTACAGCGCAGAAATCGGCCCAGTTACGGTCGGCTGGTGTTTTCTTGGTGGCAAGGGGTTCTTCAAGTGAGTAAGGCCATACGCCACAGGTTTTCGAGGAGGGGTTTTGGTCCTGAAGGGCAATCGCAGTGCGCAGCACATCGAAAGCACGCTCCTTAAATTCAGGTTTGCGCGAATCAAGCAGGGCAACGGCGTAGTTTAACGAAGCCATCGTGCTGTGAATTTTGGTTTCTTCTTTTACATCGGAGTGATAATGTACCGATTGTGTTGACCGCACCAGATGAACTTTCGGATTGTATTTGGCATCCGTTTTTTCGATGACTTTTAAAACCATTGCTATTTCCTGATCGGAAAGTCTCAAGGGTAATAAAACAGTGTTTTTTTGCTGAGCAATTGAAATTACTGAGACAAAGAATAAAATAGAAACGAGTATAAGTTTATTCATTTTGGGAGTTATAAGTTACTAAATAACAATCACATGTTCGTCTAAAGTCTTCATCTAAACTTAAAAACTTCAAGAGATGGATAATGATTTAGTTTGCTTTTCTTATTTGAAGGCTAACATTTTCAGGCTTGTTAGCTTGTTCTTCAAAAAATATCAACTGATTGTTCCCCTTTAACCAGGCTTTTGGCACGTGGTAATACCGCTGTGTGGGTTGTCCTGCCGGTGCCAAGCTTAAACCATCTAAATTGAAGTTTTGCCAGGTTGAATCCGGTCCGTATCCATTTCCTTCAAGCAACCAATAACGACCGATGTTATGCCCATTTATAAAAATCATTCCTTTGCCCAAAGTTAAAGCATCAATTCTAAAATCGGCATCGGCTTGTAATTCATTTTCAGTAAGTTCAAAACTTGTTTTGTACCACGAGCATGGTTTGGCAGTCTCAGATTTTGACCAACTCATAGAAATGGGTTGATTGACAATATTCAATTGTTCGCCAACCATAAAGGGGCGCATTTCCCAGTTCATCAGCACCTTATTGTTGACCAGTACTTCTTGCCAAATCCCTTTGCGTTCGGTATTCATTGAGCCTGAAATCGACCAGTCGCCTTTAATCAGGCCAAGCGCTACTGCCAGAATATCAAGCCGGTGTTTTCCCGCTGAAACATCGTTCAGAATAAAACTGTGCTTAAATCCCTGAAGTTTTAATTCTTCCAAAGCATTGGCGAAAATATAAGGGTGAGCAGGGTCTTCGGGCATTGTGACACCGCGGTTTTCCTGGAATGGCGGCTCCGATTGAGTTATCAGTTTGCCGTCGAGATAGATATAGAATAAATCGCCGCCGTAGGTGATATCTATCTTTTGCTGACCTTTTACATCTGCTGTAAAATTGCTGCTGTACCAGCAATAATCGGTCTGATCGTGAGTCAGGCTGAGCTGTTCAACAGGCTGGACATTTTTACTAACACTTTCATTTCTTGCTGAAGGCATGGGTTCGTTCCAAACCTGCCAGTTTTGAAGCTTTACCAAATTTTTCCATTCAGGAAGTTTTACTTTTGATTGCGTTTTGTCATAGTCACCCTGCGAATCGAAGAGGATTTTCCCTTCAGAATTAGTCAATCGGGCACTTCGGGCAAGCAAAGTTACTTTATCTTCAGTGAGTGTTTGATCAGATTCATTGACAAGTAAAGTCAAACTTTCATTACCTTCTGTCCAGTTAGTTTGCTTAATTCCTGAAGCTAAATTTTTCTGCTTGCGCTCGCCATTCAGGAATATTTTGCTGTTTGTTATGACTGCTTCATGCAGCCGGGCCAGATAAAGTCCTTTAAGCGAAGATCTTCCAAATTCATCAAGAGGAGCATCAAAATCATAACTTGTGGTTTGAAGGTACATGCTGGTACGGCCAAAGTTGGTACCTCCATGCCACATGTAGTAGTTCCAGCCCGTGCCTCCATTGCCTAAAAAGTTTAAAATATGAAACGCTATGTTACGGGCATCACGCAGATGATGCTGAAATCCCCACGTATCGTACCAGGCAGGCCAGAGTTCCGTCCAGATTAATGGCTGATCGGGCTTGCTGGCTTTATGCCTTTCGCTTCGGTCAAAAGGGATTGAATGGCCGTTTACACATTCAATTGCACCTTCAGCACCACCTTCACAGGTAATTTTTTGTACATCGATACCCATATTAGAGACCAATTCAACTACCCATTTCAGGTACTTCTGACCATCTTCGCCATATCGTTTGGCCACATTGGCATACTCATTCTCCACTTGCACCAGAATAACAGGTCCACCATTGCTTGCCAGATAAGGACGAACCTCGGCAGCCAGGTGCTCGAAATATTTCTCCACCCTCTTCATGTATGGAACATTATAAGTACGGAGTGTAATTCCCGGTTCGTCGCGCAGGTAAGGAGGATAGCCCCCAAAATTCCATTCGGCACAACAATATGGCCCCATGCGAAGAATAACATTCAAATCGCGTTCTTTACAGAGTTGAAGAAAATAGCCAATATCACGCTGACCCGAGAAATCGTACACATCTTTTTTGGGTTCGTGAAAATCCCAAAAAACATAAGATGCAACACAGTTTAAACCCATTGCTTTACTTCGATCAAGTAATTGAGGCCAGAGTTCACGAGGCGAACGGGCATAATGCATCTCGCCGCTGATAAGTAACTGTCGTTCACCATTAATGGTAACAGCCCTTGAATCAAACGAGACTGTGCGCTTTGACTCAACATTATCAGGAAGCGGCAGAGATACTTTTTGAGCCATGGACAACTTAACCATTACAACAAGAAAAACCAAAATGGTCATACGGGTATATAATCCAAAATGATTCTGTCTATTCAATTTCATGATTCTTTAATTTAATTATTTGTTTTATTTTTATAAAATAGTAACATGTTATTTACCTCAATCCCGGCAAACAACACGGCAAACAATCCATGCGTGTCGTTATCGTAAAAAGGTCTTTCAAGGTAGTAATTTATATCTTCCGAGCACATGGTCCCGTAACAAATGTTGTGAACAGTCCCGTCAGGTTCGATCTGTGTTTTCAATGCTTCCCAGCCTTTCTGCACATAAGGTTTGTATTTTTTAGCGTTCAGCCAGCCATTCGTAATACCACGGGCTATTGCCATCGTAAAGATAGCTGTTCCGGAGACTTCCTCACGCGAATCGGGCCGGTCTAAAACCTGAAGCCAAAAGCCATTTTTGTTTTGAAGGGCAACCAAGGCACTAACATGTTTTCGGTAATATTCAAGAATAGATTTATAGTTTGGATGGTTCTTTGGAAGGACAGGCAAGACTTCGGTCATCGCCCATATTCCCCAACCATTGGCACGTGACCAATGTGGCAGTTTTACATCTTTTTCAGAATACTTTGCATGCATATATAGATTGGATTCACTGTCCCAAACTTGCTCGTTAAATTTAACTAATTGATTGGCAGCATCATTCAATAACAATTTCTTTTCTTCGGGAGAATGGGCATATTGCGCAGCTTGGATTAAAAAGGGTATTCCCATAAACATATCATCCACCCAGGTCGTGTATTTTTCAGGAGTCAGACGTGTATAATTATTGGAACCAGGCAAACGTACCTGTTCATCTTTGGCATATTGGAGCATCCGATCGATGTAATTTGTATATGCTTCCCGGTTAATAAAATCATTATCCTTCCGAAGTTTGTAAATAAAAGGCAGTGCCGGAGCCAGAGTAAAATCGAGCAACGGAGAAAACAGAAATCCGTTGTTTGCCGAATTTACAGCCCGTAAGGTTTTTACCTGGTAACTGACAAAGGGTGCCCCGTTGATATGAAAATCACAAAAATCGGTCGCATACTGATTGTACTTCTTTTCTCCGGTGACTTCTGCTAATTGCTGCATGGCCCAGGCAACTCCTCCATTGTGGTAGTTCCAGGTGTAATTGGTTCCCCAAGGGAGCGGATCGATCACATCTCCGGTAACCTCAATTTTGGGAATCGTCCAGGTGACAGAATTTTCAGTTCCATCGTACATTTTCCCAAATACAATCTCATTTTCAGGTGCATACTGAATATCAATTCCCTTTCCAACGGGATTGGCAAACGGACCAATTACCAACCAATTGGTCAATTCAGCAATTTTTGAATCAACATTTTGAACAGACTTAATTCCAATAATCGGATATTCGGTTGAAGCACCTACAACAGCACCTTTCAGACTTGGTGGCTGAAGATAAACAACCCATTCATTTCCTACGGTCTCGGATTTGATTAAAACACTGTTTTCTCCCTTTTTCAGGTGAACTTCAAATTGATCTGACATTTCGACGCTACGTTCTTCAAACCGGATTTCCAACTTTTGTTTTCCGCGTTTTTCGTAGACTAAACCCCTATTGATCCATATCTTGCATCCATCGTTATGTGTCGTTTGAACAGTTAATACAGTATCTTGACGGACAGTTAATTGAGTAAAAGCATAAGCCACAGCTGGTTGCTTCAAACCAAATGTCCGTCCGAAGTCAATAAAATGCAATCCATTGAAGAGTTGATTATTGTCGGCTATCGTCAACCTGTATTTAAATGGCGTATCCCTGATCAGCTTATCACCAATTAATCTCACAACTTCCAGCGGATCTGAAATTTTCGAAACATTTTGTTGAGCCAGCAAATTGAATCCGGCTACTATTAACAATACCAAAGTGATTAATCTGTTTTTCATTCTTTTAGATGCTACTGGATTACTTTTTAAAATTCATTGTACGGCTTTCGCCCGGTTTTAATTTGATGGTTGTTCCATTCCACAAAGCATTCTCACCCAAAGGGCTTTTAGCTTGTTCAGATGATTCAATAAATAATCTAACCACGGCACTGGCTTGTGTTGGATTTGTAAAATTCACTATAAGCATTTTAGATTTATCCTGAATTATCTGGGCTTCAATATTATCAAGCACGCAAACCAATGATTTATCAGGCTGAATATAAACTCCCGGAAGTTCGATATAAGTTAACATCAGTGAGGTTTCGGCCCAGGTCGAGCCGTACATTAACTCCCCGATTCCTTCCAACCAGTCGGTGGTACTTACTCGCTCCGACATCCAACCGATTTTCATTTTCTCGATTGGCCGCGAGGGATGAGACAAGTATTGCGGCATTACAAAAGCAATTTCCTTCAAAAGCTGCATGTATCGGTTGTTTCCGGTGGCGCGGAACAATCGCCACAATGCAACTCCCGAATGCGTGCAGATACCGGGAGCCCCATGTTTATTTTGTGTGTTGGCCACGACCATTCCGGTGGTTTGAACGCCCAGTTTTCCCAAAGTGGAGTTCGTCGGAAACTGATAATCGTAAGGCATCACCCAGGTTGCGAACTGATTGGCCATCTCTTCAGCCCTCGTCATCCATTTCTTATCCAATGTCGATTCGTACAACAACATAAATGATTCGAGCATCGCATACGACGATTCGCTGTCAGGATTTTGCATCGCATCGCCCGGACCGCCGCAGGTGATTCCTTTTTTGATAAAGTTTTGATAATAGGACTCCGCAGAAACCTCTGCCACCCTTTGGTATTCCGGATGATTGAAATATCGGGCTGCCAAAACCAGTGCTGCCGGAACGATAGCTCCGCTGGTAGAACCACCAACCACAACATCGCCTGTTTGGCTATCCACAAAGTTGCCGAACTGATGCCATTTGTTCGAGAGTTTTACAAAGGAGTCTGCCACTTTTTGAGTTCCATTTTTCCACCCGGGTTTAACTTCAATGTTTTCTTTATCCATCAGCATCAGCTGCTTGGTGATGTAGTAGAGGGCATCCCCACTTTTGCGGATCAGGTGTCTGTTAACGGTATTGGAGTAACGCATATCGCCACCGTACCATTTTGTGCCCTTTTCCCCAGAATCCCAAAAGAATCCGGAAGGGCTGATTCCATTCGGGAAGAGCCAGTCGAAGTTTCGGATCACATGCTTCCGGCTGTTTTCATTTCCGGCAAACAACAATGGGTATGTGCTGATCATACCTCCAGTCCAGCCGATCTGCCAATCCTGAAAAACATTTTCGCGCATCCCAACCGAATAGTAGCCATGTTCTTCCACCCAGTTTTGTTCATTAAACTTGGCTTCCTGAACCGTAAAGCATGAGGAGAAAGGAATAAACGGTTTCAACTTCGTCTCTCCTGAAATATCCTTTCGGATTTCGGCAAAACGGTCGTACAGGTCTTGAATTATAGGAGATTGAAAATGATACAACCTGAATTTGATTGTAAATTCATCACCGGATTTAAAATTCGGCGCTACATCTTTAGTTGCAGTTTGATTGTCGGCGATGAAATATTGATAATTCTCGCGAACGACAGGAATATTCAAACTGATTACAGCGGTTTTTCTGTCGCGCGATTCTTCGATGTTGATGCCCGTATCGCCAAATTTAGTTCCCTGATGCGTCAGCAACCAAAAGCCGGTTTTTGTTGAGTCTGATTGAAACCCAATTGAAGGGACACTCATCGAGCCCGAACGATCCTGAATTCGGGATGGGCCATCGTTAATGTTCAGGCGCGGAACATCTGAAATGATCATCGGTTTATCCGGTCCAACATCACGATTGTCCAATAATTTAGGCGAATACCTCATACGGCGTGATTCGAAACGGTTGCCATTATAAGCAGAACCCGGCATCAAAACGTAGTTGGACTTCGACCAGTTGTCGAATGTAAAATCTATCGAGATACTGGTTTGAGGTGAAGATCCTTCGATCAGTTTGAAATGAAATTCCACTTCAAGCGCATCTTTCCGGTCTTCAGGAACAATAGTTTGATAATTCATTTGCCAAATGCCTTCCAAAAATTCTAATTTCTGATCCTCGCCAGGATTTCCAACTGTGAACGTTTTATGAGCTTCAGGGCGGTTGAAGAAATTGTAATCGTGTTGTATGATTTTCAATGATGCCTGGCAATGAGCATTTTTCAGCCAATTGTTCAAACTTAAGTTAGTTTGTGCAAATCCTGAAATTGCCAAACTCCAGGCTAAAAGAAAACTTAAAAGCGTTCGTAAATCCATAATTATCAATATTTTATTCTTCCAAAACTCAAATTACCAGCCCTTTTTGTCTAATTCTTTTTCAAGTTTTTGCTGCCATTCTTTGGCTTCCAACTGATCGACCGTGTTACCAATTTGTTTGCCGTCGATGATCCATGCGCCTTTCCGTGGAAGCGTTGAAACAATGTTGGTATAATTTTTTAACTGGGATTCGAGGTTTTCTTTTTCAGAAGCGGTTAATACCGGAGGAACTTCAAATACGTCGTAGGGTTGTTTGCGCTGCACCGACCAAACTTCGATAAACTGTTGCAATAACCAGTCGGAAGGATTGCGGATTTGACCATTTTCCCAAAGACTTGCAATCGCCATGCTGTTGTACGACCTTAAAACAGCCAGTTTGGCTTGAGGTTTGGGAGGCAAACCGGAGGCAAGTTTCTGGTGAAATGCAGCTGCACGTTTCCAACTGTCGGGCCTTACATTCGGATAGGTATCGCCATAACCGAGCCAGATAATGCCGTCAATGCCCTGTGCCCATTGTTCATCGGCCATACGGTCAACTTGCTCTGGAGTAACATGCTGAAGTTTTCCATACACATGCGCCTGCATCCATGGGACCAGAGGCTTGTTGTACCGGCGTGCCAGTCCCGAGCAATAGCTCATGTCGCGCGGAATAGCATCAGTATATTCGCCACCTACAACCGGATAAGGATCGAGATGGACAATGTCAAGTTTCCTGGTAAGCAACTCCTGTCCACTTCCATCAAGGTTGTTGGAAAGATCGAAGATACCCATGCGGGTTGTATTTCTGAATAATTTGAGTCCAGGAGCGGTTTTTGCAATTTCCTCATGTACTACCCCCACCAGATTAGCTGTTTGTTCGTGTAAATTGTACATCCACCAGCCATAGGCATCTTCACCATAAATTTCAGGGAAACCCCAGGTACGCGGATATTCTGTTTCTCCGGCGTGTTTATGGAAGGCATTTATTGTTGGAGAACTGAAGTCCCAAAGTGGGTAATTGACCGCTGCCGATCCGTTGGTTTGCGAATGACCGGTGATGTAAAAACACTCATCGCCATAGCGAACTGCCACGACCACATCCGAAGGAAAATTGCCGTTGTTGGCTTCTGTCCATTTTGACAATTCCTTTTGCACCACTTTTTGAAGCGTCTGTTTAGTGGTGCCGGCAGCAGCGCTCACATTTCCACGACCAAACAACCAGTATTTCTTGGTTCCATGATAAGGCCAGTAAACAGCTATCCCAACCTGATTGAGCAAAGCAGCATCCAGACCTGTTAAATCAAACGAAACCTGATAAAGTTTGCGGTTTTTTGTTTCTGATGCTATCGGCATATCCGGAGTAACACTGTCAAATTCAGGTTTTGATCCTGCCGGCGCTTCAGTGATTTTGGCGGTAATAATTTTCAGGTGCTGTTTGCCATCGAACTTTTTTAGTGGTACCACAATTTCGGCTTTCACCGGACTGGTCATTTCGGGATAATAATGAGCAATCCGGTCGCCTAATCCAGCTTCACTGGTACTGCCGTCGTTTTCGGTGTAGGCAAATGCCTTGTTGTAAACAGGCGGCTCAATAATGATCGAGTTTTTACCGGCCTTTAACTGAAACAAGTGCCTGTCAATGGCTTTACCCTGATATACTCCCCCGATCATCAGCGCATCAACAGGTTCGTAACCCTCTTCACGCACCAGATTGGCGCGTTCGGTTATATCGGGCAAGTTGATGTGGTATTTCATGCCGAACTGCCGTGCCAGTTTTAGTTTTTCACGGGCATCGGTCACATCGCGGGCATCCATATCTACCAGACCAATGCCATGCGCTTTCATATCGGCAAAATCCCGTTCGTAGGAAGCTACTTTTTGGTAACTGGTCCATGCAACAGGCAATGAACTTTCTGTAACCGGTTTGTTTTGAGCAAACAAAGTAAAAGTCAAACATACCATTACAAATCCAAAGCAACCCTTTTTACCTGAATTGACAGCGACGTTCTTTAAACCAGCATTATAGTGGTAAAATCTTTGTAGTTTGACGGAGCATTTGCGGAATATCATTTTCTATTTTTATTTAATTCAGATCATAAATCTTTCGCCCATTCCGGCTTTTTTGTTCTCTGTTTTGCAAGCCACTCCGGAATATCGCCAAACGGATAACCAGCATCAGGTACAAAAAGTCCTATTTCACCTTGTGAGCGGTTGAGATCAATTTCGTTTCCGGATAAACTCAACAGTTTTTGGCCTTTTCTACTTATTGAGATAACTTCATTATTATCAATTGAATCAGGTTGGTTCCCGCTAAATAAGAACCGATCCTCTCCAACTTTTACGCCACCAGGTATTTCTTTCATTTCCGGAGGATTATTCCCCGGATAAATTACGGTTATCATTTCACCAGACTGACCCGATATTTCCAGCCTTATTCCTTTTGTTTCTTCATGACCTCCATTTTCGTGAGACCAATCAAAATTTTTCATACTAAAGTTGGAATGAGAGCAGAACAAAACCAGTTTTTCGAAGTTTATCTTGTTTTCTTTTCTTGCCGGTGTTTCGCCGTAAGTATGCAGACAATAAGCGGCTTTAAGAGGTCGGTCTGCCCAATATTGATCGCGAAAAACAAAATAATCCTGATCGCCATTTTTCATCAAAACCACGGTTCGACGGTAAGTCAGCGGTTGATCAAATTGTAATTGCGGATAGCGTGTGTCCCAGATTTCAGGAGGTAGTGGTTCCACTTTTCGCAATCGGTTACTTTCAACCTGACCAACGGCAATATCCACCTCGTCAGAAGTTTTAAAAGCCAGTAACCGTTCGTAACCATCCATATTGGCAAAAGGCATTTCGTCGGTGTAAAAAGCGAGGCGATTGTGCATGTGTTCCTGCCCTGCACGCGGATGATAACTGCAATGGTGGTCAACCACCAGGGGGCGGCCATTGGCACAATAGTGAAAAGCAAGCTGATCGCCATGATAATGACAGCGGTTTGGACCACTTTTAAAACTTAAATAGGTTTCTTTCTTAGATCCGGGGTGGTTGGCAAACAAAACACCAAATCCGGGAAATTCTTCGGTTCTCCAGTTTCTGACCTCATTGGGATCAGCCTCAACGGGTGGCATACCCGTGCCGTTTTTCCGGTCCGGGTGCGAATCACCAACCGTTGAACCACGTCGAATTTCACCATCCGGATAACTAATTCTTTTATAAAACTTTTCAGAGGCTTCAAGTCGATCGTTGATGAATTTCAATTCGAAACCCAAATGTTTTTTGCCCATTTCCACAATTTCGCGCCACAACGACATTCCATAATGACTGTAGCCGGGGCATTCCTGACCAGCGCCACCAGGTAGTGTGATGGAATGAAAAAGATCTTCCCTGAATTTATTTTCCGCAAGTTTCCTGAATTTCTCAAAATGAGGATGATCTTTCAGATTGGTAGCCAAGGCAATGGGAACGAGGTTGTAATCGGTAAAGAAATTGGGGTTTTCTGGCGAAAAATAATCCCAATAACTGCCCCAGCAATCTTTATGAATCAAGGTTTGAAAGCGAATCAGTGTGGTATCATCGGCAGGTAGACCCGCATTTTTCATCGCTGTTTTTCCGATTTGTCTGATCGCATGAGTTGGATTGGTTTGCTCTGAATCATAAGGATTGGTGCACCACCATTTAGTAGTTTTACCAGGCCATTCGAGTATATATTCGTGATTGACTTTATCCAGATCTTCCCAACTGTTTTTGCTGATATAGGAAGTCTCCATTGGGGTCAGCGAAGGAGCCAACCACCAAAGACGTTGACCGCGCCAGGTGGAACAACGAACACCGGCATAATTTCCTTCGGGTTTTACAACACATTGCAAATTATTGTCGTGAGGCCATTTCCATTGGCTGGCTTTTACCGCGACAGCACTGAGGTGTTGATCTCCATCAGTGGCTGCAAAAGCCCAGCCATCTTTAAAATGTTGGTTCCAGCGTGGAATCAGGTTGATGTATAATTCAGGCGAAAAAGATACGTTTTGAATAGGTAGTAAGTCGCGGTTCATAGGTGGAACTACGTAATTGGAGTCGCCTCCTGCGCCATTGTTAAATTGTTTACTGATCCCTATGTTGGGCGACCAACCGTTGCTCATTTCGAATTCCCAATAATCGTTCTGACCCATTTCGTGCCGTTCGAAAATAGAAAGATGTTCCCATTCCGGGGCAAGCATGAGATCGATTTCAGTAAATGCAGGAATATCGTTGTTAGCACCTGCATAGCCTTCAAATTCGTAGCGAAGCCGTAGTTTGGCAAAAATGGTTCCGTCACCAAGCACATCGACCGTATATTTTTTAAGTATTTTATTCGTTTTCCAGAAGCTATTTCCTGTCCATTTGCCATTGGTCAGTTTCATTGAAGCGATTGGTCCTGGAATATCGTTTTGTGACTGAGCAGGTATTTTTACCATTACTTTTCCATTTTCAAGGATGAAAAATCCGTCTTCTTTAAGGAGTGATACTTTTTTTGGAAAGGGTTTTGGATGACCTGCAACAACCTCAAATGTTTGCTTCGATCCAGGAACAAAATCGGTACAAATCCATATATGCTGCTCCCCATTAATTTCTTCAACCTGGTATGGGATTTCAATATTTCCCTTTTTTACGACATATGATCCGGTTATTCCAGATGCAAGTGTTTTTAATCGAACAAGTTCATTTCTATAATCATATGGAGTAGGATTATTTAAAGTGTTATCTGTTGAAACCAATCTTTTGGAATTAAAGCCAAACCCGGAAGTAGGTATAAGCACAAAACCCGAAACTGCGACTCCCAAACTGTGGACAAAGGTTCTGCGACTTAGTTGACAGGAAAGTTTAACTTTTTCCATTATCTTGAGATTTACTAATTTTTAACTGATTTAAAATATCCCGAGCAGATTATTTTTAGCTAAGAAACAAGTGGCAACTTGCAACTGGCTGCAATCTATGATCACGTTGCTCCTTAAAAAGACTACTAATTAAAGCCAGTTGCCAATAGCCAGAAGCCAGATGCCTTGTATTTGCTTAGAAATATCCTTCTGTATTTTAAGAAAGGTTACCCAATAACTTGAATAACCTTTCCCTCATTGAGTACGCTGAAATTAATTTTTAGGATTGAAATCAGTTTCGCTAAGCGGTATTGGATAAAAGAAATTTGGATAAGGTGCAACGACATCAGCCACCGTGCGGTCACCCGGACCGATCGGCTTTTTAAACATTTGCAACCAGATCACGCGATCGCCTTCAAAGGCCATTTCCTTAACCCATTCCTGATCAATTAATTCCCAGGTAGCTTGTGCATCGGTAAGTGGAATATAAGCGCCACTTTTTGCGGTATCCCATGCACGTTGGCGAACCAGATTCAAATCAGCCGCCTGACCACCTTTAGCTGTTACCTGTTTCAATGCAGCTCTCCATAAATACAATTCAGAAGAACGGATAATCGGAAGGTTTTGTGGTGCCGCAGTTTTCGATTGACCAACCAAAGGAACACGGAAATATTTCTTGCATAGGTATACAGGATCTGCTTTACCAACCTTTCCTTCGAAAGCACGGTTTACAAAGTAGGTATAGTTATACTTGGTTGTAGATGGCAATGAATTATCATAACCTTCGAAACGATGGTATAGTTTAGAGCGTTTATCGTTGGTCCAGCTGGTTGGAATTGAGTTGTCATCTGCCATCATACCAACACGTTTCACGGTTTTGGTATTTAGTGACCAGATCCACCAGTCACGCCAGTCATCAGGATTTGGGAAAATAGCATTGTCGAAATAATGGAACTGAAGATTGTGCCTAAAATTGGTAGCAAGATTGATATCCGCAAAAAAAGCATACCAGATTACCTCATTGCTTGCCCATGGTGCAGTTGCACTATTATTTGTCCAATTAGTTTCAGGGTCGGCCTCCAATGTGCGCGATTGAGCAGCATCATTCAAAACACCATCCAATTCGGCAAGCGCTTCGTTGTATTTTCCCATGAGCATCAGTGTACGTCCAAGATAAGCTCCGGCTGCATGCTTAGATGCCCTCCCAAACTTATAGGCAATATTCATCCCTGTTTCCCATTTTAATGGCAGTAAAGATTTAGCTTCCGCAAAATCTTTAACCACTTGATCATAAATAAGTTTAGTCTCTACAGGCGTATTTGTTAATGCTAAATCAACTGCAGTTGGCGTATTTATTCTCAGCGTTAGCAATTTTGAATCGTTCGTCCCTTGCGGA
>Ga0209100_1000706_pt1 | contig 26628 bp, 24 predicted proteins | sample lystaG_FD_185480 | JGI IMG/M metagenome (GOLD analysis project Ga0209100, IMG submission 185480) | Glacier valley bacterial and archeal communities from Borup Fiord, Nunavut, Canada, to study Microbial Dark Matter (Phase II) -... | ecosystem: Environmental > Aquatic > Freshwater > Ice > Glacier ... | reverse complement strand
CCTCTCCCGGAACGGGAGAGGGAGCCGCGAAGGCGGCGGGGTGAGGGCGTTTCAGTTCACTCGAGTAATCCGGTTCACCGCGCCCGGTTGCAGCGGCTTGCCCGCGTCGCTCTGGGCCTTGAGGTAAGCCGCAAAGGCGTCGATGTCCTGACCGCCGCCCAGACGGTTGTTGCCTTCCTTGAGCGCAGTAAAGCCGTCGCCACCGTCGGCCAGGAAGTTGTTCACCGTCACCCGGTAAATCGCCGCCGGATTGAGCGCGTTGCCGTTCAGTTTGATGCTCGAGGGGTCCACCTTCTCGCCTTTGGGCTTGGCGTTGTCCCAGGTGTAGGTAAAGCCGTCCGAGACTTGCAGAATGCGGTTCTGGCCCGCCGAGGGGTTATCGAATTGCTGCTCGAGCACCGCTTTAATCTGCGCGGCACTCAGGCTTAAGACCACCAAGCTGTTGCCGAAGGGCTGCACCGTGAAGGCGTCCCCGTAAGTCACGCTACTCGAAGGGTTGGGCACATTGGGTGGCAGGTCGGCGCGGATGCCGCCGGGGTTCATCAGCGCGATGCTCGAGCCGCCCTTGTCTCCAGGCTTGGTCGCGGCCAGTTGCGAATCGGCAATCACGTCACCCAGCGCGGATTCGCCGTTGGGCTTGGCCTCGCGCTTGATTTGCTCCACACCCAGCTTGGCGATGACCCGCCCTGCCACCGCGTCGGTCAGGGTTTTAGCTTTGCTCACAATCGCGGTCATGGCCGGGTCTTTGGCAATTTTGGTCGAGTCCACCAGCAGGGTTTCGGCGCTGCTCGAGAGCACTTTCTTGTTCTTTTTATCAATTTGCAGGGTGATGTTGCTCAGCAGGTAGCCGTAGCTGCCCGCCTGGGTGATGAGTCGGCCATCCACTCGGCAGTTGTAGCCCCGGTGGGTGTGTCCACTCACGATGAGGTCCACGGCGGGGTCGAGCTTCTTGTTGATGGCCAAAATGTCGCCGCTGAGCGTTTTACAATCTTGCACGTAAAACGGGTCAATGGCGTTGCCGCCCTGGTGAATCAGCAACACGATGGCTGAAACGCCCTTGGCCTTGATTTCGGGAATCAGTTTGTTCACCGCGTCGGCCTCGTCGGTGAACTCGAGGGTGCTCACCCCGGCAGGTGAAACGATGGTGGGGGTACTTTTGAGCACCGCGCCCACGAAGGCCACGCTGAAATCCGCGAAGGTTTTGATGGCGTAGGCGGGCAGCGCGGGCTTTCCGGTGGCTTTATCGAGCACATTGGCCGCCAGATAAGTGTACTTGGCCCCACTGAAGGTGTTCTCGAACTTGCAGGTCTGGGTGGGGTCTACCCCGTCGCAGCCGCCTTTCTGAACCCGCAGTAGCTCCTTGAAACCCCTATCGAACTCGTGGTTGCCTACCGAGGAAAACTCGAGGCCCATCGTGTTTAAGGCCACAACGCTGGGTTCGTCGGCCAGCAGCGAGGACACCAGGGGCGAGGCACTTATCAGGTCGCCCGCGCCCACAGTCACGGTGTTGGGGTTTCCGGCTCGAGTGGTCTTGAGCAGGGTGCTCAGGGCCTCGACCCCGCCCGCCTGCACAGTGACGCTCTCGCTGGGGCTGTTGGGGTTGGGGTAGCGGTAGGTGCTGGGGAGCAAATTGCCGTGGTAGTCGTTGAAGGCCAGAATTTGCAGCGTGACGTTATCGCCGCTGGCCAGCACGGGCGGGGTCGGGGTGCTCGAGACGGGGTTGGACGCGCTGGGCGGAGTGCCCGGAGCCATAGCTGGGGTTGGGGCCGCAGGTGCGGTGGCATTTGTGGCGGGTGTGCTCGAGCTGCTCGAGAAAGTCGCGCTCGGCATACAACCGCTCAAAGTAGCTGCCAGCAGGGAGAGACCCAGAACCATGTACTTTTGCATAGAAACTCCTTTCGGTCCGCTCGAGAGCCGACCCACTGCGCTTGAAGTGTGTTCAGGAATATCACTTTAATGTCAGCTCGAGGACAGCGAATCATCAGCCAAGCCTCATACCAAGCTCGAGCGTTGTGACGCCGTAAAGCCGACCTGTACGCGCTCGAGAGGCCCTGATAACTTGAGGGTCAGGCTTGATGAAAGCTTTAACTCGCGCTCGAGGGTAACTCATCAAAAGGAAAACCCCGCCATTTTCAGCGGGGGTTATTGAGTTTCCAACTATGTCGAAGAACCGTTTGTGTCAGGTGCTCGAGTCAGGTGCTCGAGCGGGTCAGGTTTCTACCGAGGTGATAAAAGGCAGGTTTCTATCGTACTGGTCGCGGTCCAGGCCGTAGCCGTACACGTAGGCGTCGGGGATGGTGAAGCCACAGTAATGCACCGGAACCTCAATACGGCGTCTCGAGGGTTTGTTGAGCAGTGCGGCCACCTTGAGGCTGGCGGGCATCCGGCCCTGAAGGTAGCTCAGCAGGTAATGCATGGTAATTCCGGTGTCCACGATGTCCTCGACCAGAATCACATGGCGGTCGGCTAGGGGTTGGTTGAGGTCCTTGGTGAGGCGCACCTCTCCGCTCGAGGTCTTGCCGCTGCCGTAGCTCGAGACGGCCATAAAATCCACGCTCAGCGGTAAATCTATGGCCCGCACCAGGTCGGCGTGAAACAGCCACGCCCCGTTGAGCACGCAAATTAAGTGGGGCTTTAAGCCCGCGTAATCCAGGGTGAGCTGCTGGCCCAGCTCGAGCACGCGCGCTTTTATCTGCTCGGCGCTGAGCTGCACTTCGCCGCCGCCGGGGGTGTGAACATCGGTCATGAGTGACAGGGTACAGGTTCCAAGAGACGGGTTACAGGGGTTAGGTCTGCCCGACGGACGATGAGCATTACGCCTCACCCTTCTGTCAGCCAAGTCCTCATCTCCGGTAGCGCCGGGGGCCTACAATAAGCCCGATGTTGGAAACGCGCTCGAGGGCCAATCCATGAACTACGCGGCGGTGCTGGCAGTGCTGCTCATTCTGAGTTTCAGCTTTCCGCTGCTGCTCGAGTGGGGTGAGCAAGCTGGACTCTCCCGGCCCAGCGGGGTGATGACCCTGTTGGTTTTGAGCCTGCTGCTGGCGTCGTGGTGGCTCATTCGCCTCACGGTTCACCGCCACCGCCGCATTTTGGAGCGGATAGAGCGGATTCAAAACCAGATTCTCGAGGCCTCACAAGACCCACAGGCTTACTTTGACGACGGTGAACACCTGGGCGACCTGCTGCTGCGTCTGGGCCGCCGCCGTGAATCGGTGGAGTGTTTCGAGCGTTACGCACGGCTCGAGGGGGCGATGGACCTCGAGCGTGAGCGGCTGCGCGAACAGCTCGAGCGCGGCTACAGCACCTCCGAAGTGCAGCACAGTTCTTAAGGGCTGCTTTTGAGTGTTTTGACCTCTTGAGACCGCTCATCTCGAGCAAGTACACTGAATTTATTAGAGATTGGGTTGGAAGGTCAGGGTCAGGAGGCTGAGTGTGAAAGCGTATCGCGGAATAATACAGGACGGAGTGGTGGTTTTGACCGACAGCAAACTGCCCGAAGGTGCGGTGGTGACGGTGACGGTGGGCGAGGCTGAACTGCTGCGGGCCACCATCAAAAGTGCGCTGAGCCGCCCAAAGAAACTCAAAATTCGCCTGAACCCCAACCCGGTAGGTGTGGCTGAAAAGCACGAAAGCGAGGAAAAACCCCGCCTGCCTCCACGCACCCTCGAGCCTGCTTAAAACTCGAGTTGGCCTGAAACTTTGACTTTGTGAAGAGCGAACTGCTGTGAGGGTTCGTTCTTTTGCTTGACTGCGGGGTTATTCATCTCGAGGGTGTGTGATTAGAAGGCGATTCCGAAAGTTTCCCGTTCCCCATTCCAAATCCTTGCCCTGACTATCGGCTTGCTCGGATGCCCATTCTTTCACTCCAATGCCTGTACCCTGAGTCCACATGACTTCCCCTATCCACGTTACCCTGGTCCCCACCCCCGTCGGCAACCTGGGCGACATCACCCTGCGGGCGCTCGAGACCCTCAAAAATGCCGACGCGGTGGCCTGCGAGGACACTCGAGTGAGCGCTTTTCTGCTCAAGCATTTCGGCATTGATAAACCCCTGGTGCGACTCGACCAACACACCCTGAGGGAGCGTGCGCCGGGTGTGCTCGAGCGCTATCCCCGTCTGGCCTTCATCACCGATGCTGGAACTCCCGGCATTCAGGACCCCGGCGAGGAACTGGTCAAAATGGTGCTCGAGCGCGGCGGAAAGGTCGAGGTTTTGCCGGGACCTACCGCGCTTATTCCAGCGCTGGTCCTCTCCGGCTTTCCCACCCAGCCGTTTTGCTTCGAGGGATTTCTGCCTCGAGACGGGCGGGCGCGCAAAGAGCGGCTCGAGGAGATGATTCACCGCACCATGACCTCGCTGTTTTATGAAAGTCCGCACCGTTTGCTCGATACCTTAGAGGAACTTTCCAAACTCGCTGGCCCCCAGCGCCGGGTCAGCATCACCCGCGAGCTGAGCAAAAAATTCGAGGAAACTTACCGGGGTACGCTCGAGGCCACACTTTTACATTTCAAGGACGGCATCAAGGGCGAAATTGTGGTGGCGCTCGAGCCATTTGTTAAAATAGAACCCGGTGTGAACGACTTTCGCGCTTTGGCTCAGGAAATGGCGCTCGAGGGACAGACAACGCGAGCTATCCGCGACGAACTCATGGCAGCGGGACTGCGTAAGAACGACGCCTATATGCTAGCGTTGGAGGTGACTGGCTCGAGTGGGAAGTGATGAGCTTTGAGCTTGCCGTTCCGCTTCAACAACCCCCCTTCTCTTGAGTGCTATCGCGCACAAGAATATCCCCCCTATGAACATAGGGGGGAACTACAGATAAGCAGAGCGCATCTGTTCGGGGGTTTCTCCTGCTCGAGCAGAATTTCTCGAGGTCTCCTTTATGAAAAAAATCGCTGTACTCACCAGTGGGGGCGACGCTCCCGGAATGAACGCCGCCATCCGCGCTGTGGTCCGCACCTCTCACGCCAGGGGACTCGAGGTGCTGGGTATCCGGCGCGGGTATACCGGAATGATGGACCAGGACGTGATGACCCTGGGGCCAAGGGACGTGGCCAACACCATTCAGCGCGGCGGAACTATTCTCCTGACCGCCCGCTCTCACCGCTTTCGCAGCCCCGAGGGTCGGGCCATTGCCGCCGAGAACCTGCGGAACTGGGGCGTGGACGGTCTGGTGGTGATTGGCGGCGACGGGTCTTTTCACGGGGCGCACTACCTGCAAACCGAGCAGGGCATTCCGGTGATTGGGCTGCCCGGAACCATTGATAACGACCTGTACGGCACCGACTACACCATTGGTTACGATACCGCCGTGATGACTGCGCTCGACGCCATTGACAAGCTGCGCGACACCGGGGCCTCGCACGAGCGCATCTTCGTGGTCGAGGTGATGGGCCGTCACGCCGGACACATTGCGCTGGACGTGGCGGTGGCGGGCGGCGCAGAAGAGGTGCTGATTCCCGAAGACCCCTTAGCCATAGAGCAAGTGGTGGCCAGCGTGAAAAGTGGCCTCGAGCGCGGAAAATCCTCGAGCATCGTGGTGGTGGCTGAAGGCGTGGCAGGTGGCGCGGAAGCGGTTCGTAAGGCCATTGTGGAAGGCACCGGACTCGAGGCGCGGACCACCATTTTGGGCCACATTCAGCGCGGCGGCAGCCCGACTGCGCGGGACCGGGTGCTGGCCTCGAGACTGGGCGAGGCGGCGGTAAACGCCCTGATTGACCGGGTGAGCGGCGTAATGTGCGGTCTGGTCAACAACAACGTGACCTTCACCGCGCTGCCCGACACTTGGGAAAAGCGCAAAGATGTGAACCGCGATTTGTACAGTTGCGCCAAAACACTCTCTATTTGAGCGGTAGCAGCAAAGTAAACGTGTGGTAGGGGCGACTGGCGGACAGGCCCGGAAGGCGGGCAGGCCCCACGGGTTGCCGTCTTGCCCAAGACAGTGCCGCTTTGTCCAAGACAGCAGGTCGCCGTTTTGCTTTAGCTCGAGCAAACAAGGGCGACTGGCAGTCGCCCCTACCAATACATCAGGGTGAACCCACACCCAAAACTCCTGCACCTCGACTTAAAATCAATTCTCTTGTCCCCCTGTAGCGCACTGTTACGGTGTATTCACCTTCTGAGTATGGCTCGTACCTACGAACAACCGTGATTTTACTTGAAACCACTCCAGAGAGCGCCGCTTCTGGAATATTTACCCTTGAGCGGCTCAATAGTGGGTCTTCGCAGCTCTTACCCTCGAGCGGAGCAATTTTTTCAGTCACATTATCACGGGTATCATCCACGGCTCTGGCGCACTCGAGTAGGTAGCGCTGGGCTAAAAGGTCATGGTATTCAGCCTGAACCTTTTGGCCATTTGACACATTCCAAATCCAGCCACCGAATCCGACGAAAATCAGCAGGACGATAAGAGCGAGAAAAAGGGTCCGAATCTGCACGGCTCGAGGCATTGGGTTCAGGTTAGGTCACGCGCCCTGGAAACGCAACCGTTACGTTTTTGGCGGAATTGCGCTGCCCCGTCCGCTCGAGCCTCACCCAAAGCTGTAGACTGAAAAGACATGCAAGCTACCTCTTATTCTGCACAGCTCGGGGGCCAGACCCTCACGCTCGAGACCGGCAAAGTGGCCAAATTGGTTTCGGGTTCCGTGGTTCTCCGTTACGGTGACACCGTGATTCTCGCCACCGCTCAGGGTTTGGAGAAACCCTCGAGCCTGGATTTTTTGCCGCTGACCGTCGAATTTGAAGAGCGTCACTACGCGGTGGGCAAGATTCCCGGCAGTTTCCAGCGCCGCGAGGGTCGGCCCGGTGAAAAGGCTATTTTGAGCGCCCGCATCACAGACCGCCAGATTCGTCCGCTGTTTCCCAAGGGCTTTCGCCAGGAAACCCAGGTGATTCTGACCGTGCTCTCGAGCGACCAGGAGAACACCCCAGACGTTTTAGGACCGATTGCTGCCTCGAGCGCGCTGATGCTCTCCGACATCCCCTGGAACGGCCCCTGCGCCACGGTGCGGGTGGGCCTGATAGATGGGCAGTACGTGCTCAACCCCACCCTGACCCAGTTGGCCTCGAGCGACCTCGACATCGTGGTGGCCGGAACCAAGGAAGCGGTTTTGATGGTCGAAGCTGGAGCCAAAGAGGTGAACGAGGAACTGCTGGTGGCGGCCATCGAGTTCGGACACCGCGAGATGCAGCCGATTCTGGACCTTCAGCTCAAGATGCGCGAGGAGCTGGGCAAGGCCAAGTTCGCCTGGAACGCGCCCTCGGATTCGGCTAATACCGCGCTCGAGACGGTGAGCACTGCGTCTCGAGCCGCTGGTTTGCGCGACGCTCTTTTGACTCCTGGCAAGAAAACTCGAGCCGAGACCATCCGCACCCTGCGCGACACCGTGATTTCCACACTCGTTCCCGACGCGGAAGCCGAAGGTGCGCTCGAGCAAACCGAGGGCTACAAAGCCGCGTTCGAGAAGGTGCAAAAAGTGGAGTTGCGCCGCCTCATTCTCGAGGAAAGTTTGCGCCAGGACGGACGCGGACCCGGTGAAGTGCGCCCCATCTGGATTGAAGCGCCTTACCTTCCTCGAGCGCACGGCTCGGCCCTTTTCACCCGTGGCGAGACCCAGGTGCTGGGCACGACCACGCTGGGCACCGAGCGCGACGAGATTCTCATTGACGACCTCACCCTCGAGAGCGGCGATAAGTTCCTGCTGGCCTACAATTTCCCGCCCTACTCCACCGGCGAGGTCAAGCGCATGGGCGGTCAGTCCCGCCGCGAGGTGGGCCACGGGGTGCTAGCTAAACGTGCTCTGCGTGCGGTTTTACCCGCTTTCGAGGATTTTCCCTACGTGATTCGGGTGGTGGGCGACGTGCTCGAGAGCAATGGCTCGAGCAGCATGGCCACCGTCTGTGCGGGCTGCCTGAGCCTGATGGACGCGGGCGTGCCCATAACCGCGATGGTGGCGGGCGTGGCGATGGGTCTGGTGATGGAGGGAGACAAATACACCATCCTGACCGACATTCTGGGGTCCGAGGACGCGCTGGGCGACATGGATTTCAAGGTCTGCGGCACTGAAAACGGCGTAACTGCGCTGCAAATGGACATCAAAATCGGCGGCATCACCCCGGCCATCATGCGCGAGGCGCTCGAGCAGGCCAAGGTGGGCCGTCTGCACATTCTGGGCAAGATGAAGGAAGTGCTAGACGCGCCGCGCGACCACATGTCCGCTTACGCGCCGCGCATTCTCACCACAAAAATCAACCCTGAAAAGATTGGTCTGGTCATCGGCCCAGGCGGTAAAAACGTGCGCGAACTCGAGGCGATGGGGGCTAAAGTGACCATCGAACCCGACGGTACCGTGCGGGTGTTCTCGAGCAATATGGCCGCTGCCGAGGCGGTCATGAAGCGCATTGAGGGCCAGACCAAAGAGGTCAAGGTGGGCGAACTGTACGAGGGAACGGTGGTCAAAATTGCCCCGTTTGGCGCGTTCATCAATATCTTGCCGGACATTGACGGCATGATGCACATCTCGCAGATGGCCGAGGAGCGCATTGCACAGGTGGAAGATGTGCTGAGCCTGGGCCAGAAACTCATGGTGAGGGTGGCCAAAGTGGATGACCGGGGCAAGCTGGATTTGATTCGGCCTGAACTCGAGGGGAAGATTCCTCCTCGAGCGGACCGACCCGAGCGCAGCGGTGGAGACCGTGGCCCGAGGCGCTAGCCTCGACCTAAAGTTTGAATTCCAACCTATGCGACCCCAATACCTCACTGCGGTACAAAACCTGAAAAAAGCTCGAGACGCTGCCGTGATGGGTGAAAAAGTGGCGGCGGCAAGGGACTTCAAGAATGTGGTGCTGCTGCTGGGCCTGCTGCCGCCTGAGCGCACCCGCGACATTCTGCTGGCCCATGCCCATCTGGGCTACTACCAGACCGTCACTCGAGAATCTCAGGGCCGTGAAGACAAGGTGGCGCTCGAGTCGCTGCACCTGGGCATCAGCTACGCCCGCAGCACCCGTGACCCGCTGGCCAGGGCTATTGCCGAGGAGTGTCTGAGTGGGCTGGATGTGGCACTGTAAGCTCGAGCGCATCAAAAGAAGCCCCTCGAGCGGGGGCTTTTTGCTTGCTCTACTCGAGATTTGGGGAGAATGTATGGCAGACATATCCATGTGTTACGGCGAAGGTTGCCCCCTGCGCCAGACCTGCTACCGCTTCCGTGCAGAACCCGACTGGCGGCAGGGTTACGCCGACTACGACCGTCAGCGCCTCGAGTCTGGGGAACCGGGCTGTGAGCATTACTGGGCGCTCGAGCCGGGGCAGAGTGTACGGAAGCTGGAGGAAAGCTGAAAAATTGCCCACTCGAGGCGATTTGCTTTTTTTGGAGCAGGAAATGAGATTCGTACTCACGACGCCGGGTTTGGGAAGCGGGCGCTCGAGCGCGTCTGACAATGGGCCTGACAGTGGTAACAGGCTGCTTGGGGAACGAGAAATTCGTGCTTAACCCGTGCCTTCATCCGCTCGAGGGGCTTGACGAAAGCGCAATCCCCTGATACACTCTGTTTCGCTCGAGAGAGCGACCCCCACAAAATGGGGCTGTGGCGCAGTTGGGAGCGCGTCTGAATGGCATTCAGAAGGTCAAGGGTTCGAATCCCTTCAGCTCCACCAAATTAAAGCCCGCTTCTCGAGAAGTGGGCTTTTTCGTTGTGCCTCGAGCGTCTTTGTGGAGGTCACTTCAAGCGTAATTCCTGCTCGAGCGCTTTCACCGCGCTCATCACCCGCTCGGTCAGCTCCTTGACCTTGCCTTCGGGCGCAATCGGCGCGCCATACGCGATTTTCCAGGAACCATCCTTGAGAATACACATCGGCACGATGGGGGCTTTCCCCTTGAGCGCCAGATAAGACACCCCATCGAGTACCTCAGCACCGCCGCGAGTGCCTTGCGGAAAGATGCCCAGCACGCCCTCACCGCCCAGCACCTCGAGCGCCCGCCGAATGGCCCCGATGTCGGCCTTGCTCTGACGGTCCACCGCAAAGGTGCCGCCCTCGGTCATCAACCAGGCGTAAAGCTTGTTCTGAAAAAGTTCTTTTTTGGCCATGTAATGCACGATTCTCGAGGTTCCCAGGCTGGCCAGAAAAGGGTCCAGGGTGTTGCTGTGGTTTCCGGCCAGAATCAGGCGACCCGACCGGGGGATGTTCTCGCGCCCATAAAGGCGGATGCCCGAGAAGCGCGCTAGAAAGGTGGTGCCGTATTTGACCAGGGCGTACACCCAGGGCCGCACCTTCTGGTCGGCGAGTGGCAGGTCAGCAGGGGGCAGCAGGGGGCCACTCATCGCTGCCCCTCGAGCGAACCCTCAATTTGCCCCACTAAGTGCTCGACCACCTGCTCGAGCGTGAGATTGCTGGTGTCCACCACCGTAGCGTCCTCGGCGGGTTTGGATTGCTCGGCATCGAGCAGGTCGCGCTCGAGCAGAGACGCTTCGATTTGGGCCACGTCCTCGGGGCGCTCCCCGGCACGGCGTATGGCCCGCACTCGAGGGCTGGCCATCAGATAGAACTTGAAAGGGGCCGCTGGAAAGACCACCCGGCCCATATCGCGCCCTTCGGCCACAAACGGCGGCTCGAGGGTTCGCAAAGTCGCCTTGACCCACTGGCGCACGGCAGGATGTCTGGACACCTCGGACACAGAAGCGTCTACCTCGCTGGTGTGCAATTTGGCGGTGATGTCCTCGGTGTCCCAGCACACCCGGTTGTGGCCTTCCCGATAATCGAGGCTGAGGGTGTGGTTCTCGAGCAGTTGAGCCATGGCCACGCCGTTGGAGAGGTCCAAACCCTGCTCGAGGGCCGCCACCGTGACCGCGCGGTAAAACAGTCCGGTGCTGATGAAGGGAATGGCTAAACGCTCGGCCAGCAGGCTCGAGACGCTGCTTTTGCCACTGGCCGCGCCACCGTCTAAGGTGATGACGCTCAAAGGGGGAAGAGGGGAACTGCGTCCAAACGCCATAGGGTTTAGTGTACTCAGTCGGGGCGGACAGGGTAAAGGGGGCCGCTCGAGCGGGTGCGAAATTGAGGAGCCAAAACCAAAAAAGCCCCTCGAGAGGGGCTTTTTTAGTAAAGGACTGGCTTAGCGCTTAGGGGCGTTCTTGGGACGGCCCACACCCTTGCCTGCGGTGGCCTTGGCCCGACCTGCACCGAGTTTCTGACCCTTAGCTTGGCTGGCCTGCATCCGCTCCCTTGTGCGCTGAGCGGCTTCCTCGAAGCTCAGGTCGCCTTTGACGTAGGCATCGAAGCTGGGCTTGAGACTGGGCTTGCGCTTGTTTTGCTCGAGCTGGTCATTGATACCGCTGAACCACGCCTCGAAATCGGCAGTGGGCGCGAAAATCATGTCTTTGTAGTCCTTGTTGTAAGTCCCGCCCTCACCCCCACGACGCGAGTAGACTTTGGGATAAGCCACCCGCTCGGGTAAGTCGGCGGCATCGAACATGCCTTCGCGCACGGCGGTACGAAATTCGCGCACGAAGATATCACTGCGCTGCGGATTGCTGAGTTGTTCAACCTGCTCACTGAGTTTGCGGTAATCCATAAGTCCTCCGGTTTGAAATTTAAGCTTATTATGCCGCATATTCTTACACTTGTAAATACCCTTGATAAGAATTTGGGAAATATCGGTAAATAGTCGATGATATGTCCAGCGGAACGGTTAAGGAAAAGTATGGTTCTGGTTGTGTATTGGAGCGTAGATAAACGTGCGACAGAATCAATGGGAACCGTATGGATAATTTACAATTTTTGTCGTATAACCCTTCAATACTCGAGAGTGTATCACGAAAGATTTCATCTCGCCCCACCCGTGCTCGAGCCGAAAAGTAGTATAGCAGTCCAAGAGTTTTGCTAACGGATGGAGATTAGATTTAAAGCAACAAAACACTCTTTCTTGCAGGCGGTTCGACACCGATTTCCCCTCGAGAGTGGATGGGCTGACGGGTCTGTATTTGGAGACTTGAGCGATAGGCGTTTGATACGGTTTCCGCTAAATTCCGTATTATCGAGAACAGCACTCGAAAATACTGCATACCGCTGAAACCGTATCTTTTTCCCACTCGCTCTGCTCAGAAAATATCCGAAACTAAACGGATATTTTCGGAATCCGTATGACACCCTGTTGATGGTGGGGCTAAAAACACAATGGGACTGGCTCTACAGTTGTATCGAGCACGAGCAATCTCGAGCGGGGCTGAAACGTACCCTTGGTCCCATCTGCGAAATAAACACTCGAGCACGAAGTCGAGTTGAATGTGTGAAGACGGCTGCAAAAAACCGATGTGGGTTTTTACCCGTGGGGTTCAAAGGTTTAACCACTCGAGGGCCGTCTGAACCCGCATCAAATCGCGCTGCACTCGAGGGTTAGCGTGCTGAACTATCCGCTCGAGCCGGGTTTTTGTACGCTCGAGGGCCGCCTGCAAACGGGCATCCTTTTGTCTGAGCAGATGGGGGCCGAAAGCGTAACCCAGCTCGAGTGGAATTTCTACGTAAGCTGGGTCCTCTCCGGGTTCACGCCGCAGGTGCAGCGCGGTGTAATCCCAGAATCCCGGCACCAGACATTCCCGCTCGAGCCAGAACCCGTTTGAATTTGCCCAGCGGCGCAGCGGCTCGGCCCAGTCGTTGGGTTGAGCCACCACGCTGTCAACGGCCTCGAGAACCTCTGGGTCGCGCTCGAGCAGGCCCCTGATGGTTTTAGCCCCCATCCCACAGAAACTCAGGCTCGAGACTTCACCGGGACGCAATGCCCGCAAGCCGTCGCCGTGTCGGGTCTCGAGCGGTAGTCCAAAACGCACGGCGCCTCGCCTCGCCTGCTCGAGTGGCTCGAGGTTTTTCTCGACTGCAATACAGCGCTGCACCCGCCCCGAGGCCAGCAGGTGCAGTGGCAAGTAAGCGTGGTCGGAGCCGATGTCCGCGTGCGAATCGGCCTGAATGTACTCTAATACCGCCTGCAAGCGCGGCTCGAGCGTGGGCAGGGTTCGGGCGATGGGTCTGAGAGTGTGTCTGGAGGCGTTCAGGCCACCCTCACGCCGCTCAGGTAAACTGGGTCGCCCAGCTTTAAGACGCCGCCGCTCAGCACCCTGGCGGTGAGGCCCCCGTGACCCCGCACCGCGTTGTAACCGCCCACACCCAGCGCTTCTTCCATCCTCGAGCAGGGGTGGCACAGACCCGTGCCCTCGAGCAGCACCTCGCCCACATAAAATTGCGCTTCCTTGAGCGCCAGCAGATTGAGACCCGAGACCACCAGATTGCGCCGCAGTTGCTCTGCTGTGGCCACGCCGTGGGCCAGCGCCGCGATGACCGCCAGGTGCTCGAGCTGAATCAGCGTGACCTGGCGCTTGCTATCGAGCCGCTTGGACAAGGTTTTGTGGTCGCCCTCGAGTCCCAGGTTCTCGAGCGCGCCAACCTGCTCTGCTCGAATCACCTCACCCCGGTAGTGAGGACGCAACACGATGGCCTCGAGCGTTCCGGCTCGAGCGTGGGTTTTGAGGAGGTCGGAAAGGAGCATAGGGCGTTATGAAAAAACCACCCCTGAAGGTGGTCTGTTTGTGGAGCGGGACCACGGATTCGAACCGAGGCCAGAAGCTTGGAAGGCTGCTGTGCTACCATTACACCAGTCCCGCACACTTTTTAACGGCTCATTGACTTGCTCATTTAACGGCTCATTTGTTGGCTCGAGCGAAGGGACCGAAAACATTCTCGGTCCTGACTCACCCGCCTACCCTAAACCTGCTCCCATATGGTCGAGGCGACTGGATTCGAACCAGCGACCCCTTGGTCCCAAACCAAGTACGCTACCGGCCTGCGCTACGCCTCGAAACTAGGGGAACAAAACTGCGCTCAACAATGACGCGCTTGAGAACTATAGCGCACCTTTGGGCAGCTTGCAAGCCCCCCTGCGCTGTGCTGTGACCGCTGTGACCGCTGTGACGGGTGCCGAGTGAAGCCACTCGAGCATAGAAACGCTCGGGGTCATCAACACCCCTACTTTTCAGCCTTGTTTGGCCTGACCCTCGAGCAGACGCCGCGCCTGACGCACATGCAGTTCCTCTATCAAATAGCCCTCGAGCGTGGCCACCGCCTCACCCCTTTCCCGCGCATTTTCCCACACCTCGAGCAGCTTTTGGGCGTGCTCGAGTTCCCGGCTCGAGGGTCTAAACACCCGCCGCGCTGCTTCTATCTGCGACGGGTGAATCAGGGTTTTACCGCTCAGGCCAAAGTCTCGGGCCTGACTGCACGCCTGCTCGAAACCCCGCAGGTCGCGGTATTCCAGAAACACTCCGTCCAGGGCTACTTTCCCGTAGGCTCGAGCGCACAAAACCACCCGACCCATCGCATAAAACAGGTTCTCGCGCCCCGGCGTGTGGCGGGCGTGCAGGTTGGCAATCAGGTCGGAGGTGCCCAGAAGGAGTACCTCCACCCGTGGGTCGGCGGCGATAACTTGCGCGTTCAAAATGCCCAGTGGGGTCTCGAGCATGGCCCACAGCGGTTTGTTCCCGTGTTTGGGCAAATCCTCGAGCGATTCCACTTTGGGAATGACCAGCGCCTGACACCCGGTCTCCAGCGTGGCTTTGACATCGGCCTCACCCCACGGGGTTCGCAGTGAATTGACCCGCACCGTCACGGTCTGGGCGCAAAATTCTCCCTCGAGCGCGCTTAAAACCCGGTCTCGAGCCTCAAACTTGCGTTCGGGCAAGACGGCATCTTCCAGGTCCAGAATCAGCGCGTCGGCCTCGAGCGTGGCGGCTTTCTCGAGGCTGCGGGCGTTGATGGCGGGAACGAAGAGTGGTGACATATCTGAGTGAAAGTTTAGAGCTTTTTGACCTGTTCGCTCAGCACGAAGCCGTGAATGGGGGCCTCGCTCGAGAATTTAATCCATTCTCCGGCCAGAACCTTGGGCATGGTGTTCTCGAGAATGCCCATCACCAGGGTTATGCGGGCCTGCACAATCAGAAAGCCGCGCTGCACCTCAAGCACCTTTCCAGTGCCTTCCACGCTCGAGACCCCGCTCGAGAACAATCGTTCCTCGCCCTCACCCGTGAGTTCCCAGCTTTTGAGCAGTGGGTGAACAATCACGCTGGCTTCCCCGCTGGCGACGCCGTAGGGACCACAGCGGTCAAACAGGTACAGCACGCGCCCCTTGCTGGCGAACTCGAGCAGGGGGCTTCCCTCAATGTGGGGATAGAGCGTGCCTTGAGCGGCGAACTCCTGAAAACGGGCGATAAATTCGTCTGGGGAGTTCTCGAGGACCATGTGTCTTGAGCTTACAGCTTTGAGTGACGAGTGACGAGTGATGAGCGATGAGTTATGAGTTATGAACAGGGGGGTAGGCTCGAGCGGGTGTAAAATCAAAGACGTTCGATAGAGCAGCGCTCGAGGTATCCCCATGACCCAGGCCACCCACTCACCTTCCCCTGAACCTCACCGCCCTTTTTTGCTGTCGCTCGAGGATTATGAAGCCCTATACGTCGAAAACCCCCGCTTTACGGACAGGCGCTTTGAACTCATTCGCGGCGAAGTGCTCGAGATGACGACCATGGGTGACACCCATTTTGGATACATCAATACCCTGGCTCGAGAGTTGAATTTCAAACTCTTCTCGGTGGCGATGGTGGGCAATCAAACCCCGGTGCGCGCGCCGCTGGCAGCTTCTCGCCCCGAACCCGATTTTACCTTGCAAACGCTCGAGGGCTGGACCCCCAAAGTTCCACTGGCAGAGGATACCCTCGCCCTGATTGAGTTGTCGGACACCATGCTCGAGTTTGACCGCACCGTCAAGCTGGGAGACTACGCCCGTGAAGGTGTGCCCGAATACTGGATAGTCAACTTACGAGACCTAACTCTCGAGGTTTATACAGGGCCACAGGGCGATACTTACGCACAAAAACAGACCTACCTCCAGGGACAAACGGCAAGTTTTAGAGCTTTTCCCGACATTCCAATCGAGTGGTGGACTTACCCCAAATCTTGAACCCTCGAGTGCCCTATAGCGTTTCCCGCTGACACTCCGACTTTTCCGCTACGCTCCAAAGTCTCCATTACCGCGATAAACACTACTCTTTTCTATTCGCTCCGCTCACCATAGAGACCTGAAACAGACCAGGTATCTATGGGAAAGGCTATAACTCCAACAAAAAAGCGGCTCGAGCATATGCCCAAGCCGCTTTTTCTCATTGCTGAACTACGGCAGCGCGAAACTCGAGGCGAAAGCGTGCACGTCGGCCTTCACGCTCTCGGAGTCCTCGCCCTTCAGAGCGCGGTCAATCAGCGCAGCAATTTGGGGCATATGGCCCTCGAGCATTCCCCGCGTCGTCACCGCAGGCGTGCCGATGCGGATGCCGCCGCCGTGCAAAATGCGCTCGGTGTCATAAGGCAGCGTACTTTTGCTGATAGTAATGTGCGCCGCGTCCAGCATTTTGGTAGCCTTCGTGCCGTTCAGTCCCTGCGGGCGGATGTCCAGCACCAGCAGATGGTTGTCGGTGCCGCCGGAAACCACCCGGTAGCCCAGACGCTGAAACTCGGTGGCCAGCGCTCGAGCGTTTTTGACAATCTGTTCGCTGTAGTCGCGGAACTCGGGACGCAGGGCCTCGGCAAAGGCAATGGCTTTTCCGGCAATCACATGCTCGAGTGGCCCTCCTTGCGTGCCGGGGAAGACCATGCGGTCCACTTTGGCCCCAATCTCGAGGTCGTTGCTCAAAATTAAACCGCTGCGGGGGCCGCGTAGGGTCTTGTGGGTGGTGGTGGTCACAACGTGCGCGTGCGGCACGGGTGAAGGGTGAACACCGGAGGCCACCAATCCGGCAATGTGGGCGATGTCGGCCATCAAAATCGCGCCCACCTCGTCGGCAATGGCGCGAAAGGCAGCAAAATCTAAAACCCTCGAGTAGGCACTGGCCCCACAGATAATCATCTTGGGACGGTGCTCGAGCGCAAGACGGTGTACTTCTTCCATCTCGAGCAGTTCGGTGTCCGGGTTGACTTTATAGCCCACAATCTGAAAGTTCTGACCCGAAAAATTGACCGGGCTACCGTGGGTCAGGTGTCCGCCGTGCGCCAAATCCATGCCCAGCACCCTGTCGCCCTTCTCGAGTAGGGCGTGGTAGACCGCTAAGTTGGCGCTCGAGCCGCTGTGCGGTTGCACGTTGGCCCAGGCCGCGCCAAAGAGCTGCTTGGCCCGCTCGATGGCCAGGGTTTCCACCTTGTCCACGGTTTCGCAGCCGCCGTACCAACGCTTGCCGGGATAGCCCTCGGCGTACTTGTTGGTCAGCACGCTGCCCACTGCCTCACGCACGGCGGCACTGGTGAAATTCTCGGAGGCGATGAGTTCGAGGCCGTTTTTCTGGCGCGCGCTCTCTTCTTCGATGAGCGCAAAAATCTCGTCTCGAGGGTACGCGACCTGCGCTGCGGCTCGAGTGGGGGCGGGGGCATCCAGGAGTTGGGTCATAGCAAGAGTTTAACATCCGGCACGCTCGAGGGTCCAGGGAAAGTTAGGCAGGCCATCAGACTAGCCACAGACCAAGTGGGGAACTTACGGCTCGAGGGTCAAAGTGGGGAAGGTAAACTGCGCGGCAGCGGACACCATGCTCGAGGGGTCAGAGCGGTACTTTTGCAAACGCTCGAGGGACTCAAGCCTCCAGGCGGTGTGAGTAGAACTCAAAATCAGGGCCTCGAGCGCAAGGCGGCGCAGGGTTTCGCTCGGGTGTTCGCGCCATGCTCGCTCGAGGGTTTGCATTCCCGAAAGCGGGTTGCTGCGCTGCTGGGAGGCAGCTTCTAAAACCGTGCGCGCGATATGGTAAACATCAGGATTGAGCTGTGAACGATTTTCCAGAGAAATCATAAATTCTGCCACGCCTTGCCACGGCAGCCACAAAAATACGATTTCGGTTTGCAGGTGCAAGGTGTATGGGTCAGTCTCGAGGGCTGCCAGAATGGCCTGAGCGCCCGAGTTCGCTCGTCCTTGCTGCTTGACCAAGCTGTAAACCTGGCTCGAGAGAAAGGCTCGAGTGGCCAGGTCCAGGGCTTTGCGGTCAGCAATCAAGTTTTGGAAGGCTCTTTGTATCAGCGCGTGGTCCGAACCCGCATAGGTGGCAAAAAAGGCTTGGCTGGCGGTGCTAATTTGTTCGGGGAATTTGGAATTGAGTGCGTCCAGAAGCGGCTGAACCAAATGTTTTTGAGTATCGGTAACGGGAAGGGAAATCAGGTGCCGCAGGGTCTCGAGGCGAACGTCCGGGTCTGGGTGGACGACCAGAGCGGCCATGACTGTTACCAGCTTTTCCTGAGACACAGCCGATAAACGGTCTGTTGGAAGGCGTATAACCCCGTCTGCAATGGCAGAATCTTCGTCTTCTGCCGCAGCCACCAGGACTTCCCAGGTCCGGTCATCCTCGAGATAGTCCCATAGCGCGCGCAGCAGGGCCACCCGCACGTCTCGGTGCAGCGGTTTGGCGGGTTGTGCACTCAGCTCGAGCAGGTAAGTGTGGGCATTTTCAGTGTGTAACTCTCCAATCAGGCGCACGACTTCTTTGGCCACGGTCACGCGCTCGAGGGGAGCGCGTTTGAGCAACTCGAGGGCTGCTTGCTGGGGCATGGCAAGCAGCACATAGCGCAGGGCGTAAATCGCCACTCGAGCGCGGGCGTCGTCCAGTGCCTCGAGCAGGGGTTCCAGGCCCCTTGCTTCGTCCAGCCGCCCCAGAGCGCGAAGTGCAGCGTCACGCACCGCTAGGCGGGTGTTGCCCACCCCGGCAAGCAATTCAAGCAGCGTTGCCGAAGCGTTGGGTATCTGGGTCAGTTGCCGGATGACCCGTAAAATTGCAGGAATGTCGCGCTCACTGTCCAGCGCAACTTCCTCGAGAGTCTGCACAAAAGTGCTTTGTTGAAGCGGGTTCCAACGCTGAAAACCACCCTCGAGCGGAAGCACGAAGCGGGTTTTCCCGGTACTGAATCTGCCTTTATAAGCAGTGCGCCCCAGAAATGGGGTCAGTAAATCTTGTCTGTGACGGTGTAGATAGTGATAAACCGTGTGGATGGTGGCCCAACTGGGGTCGAGTTGCAGAAGTTCTGGAACCAGCCGCCTGAGTCGGGGCTTATCGTGCTGTGCAATCAAACCCAGTGCATTCGGAGAGACATAATCATTTTGAGATGTTTTGACTAACTGCTCGGCTAGCTCGAGGAAATCGGGCAAAACCCGCATCTGTTGACCGAAGCCGTGAAAAAGCCCGACGATGTGGACTTCCCGCTCTCGAGTCTGCCAGGTTTTTACGGTGGAGAGCAGGGCTTGAGCCACGCGCTGGGCTTGCTCATTTGAAATTCGCATCCCAATCCCAAACCAGTTCATCTGTCCCCGCTCTTTGACCAGGGTTCCAATCCACTGTGCCGCCCACTCGAGCTGAAAGGGAAGCATTCCAATCACCAGTCGCTCGGCAAAAGCCACGGTTTGATTCGATAAATCGGCGGCGTTGAGCGCGTCTTGCAGGATTTGCCCCAGGCGCTCGAGCTGGTCGGCACGCCAATGGGAGGGCGGTAAATCCGCTAGAGCCGCCAACATTGCGCCGCGAATCGGGTCTTGCTCATTTTTTCGCAAAGCTACAAACTCGAGCGCCTGGTCATAGGTCTCGGTTTCAAAGCGAGCCGTGCTGATGAACGCCGGAACCGCTGCCAAGCGTTGCTCGGGTTTGGGGTGCTTGAAACTTGGCTCGAGCATGACCTTAGCCTCGTCCCAGCCGAAGAGTGCGGCGTAGGGAACGCGCCAAAGTGGGCGAGTTGCTAAAAAAGGGTGCTCGAGGTGACGCTGGGCCTCGGATTCGCGCAAGGCTCGAGGCAGAAGGCGCAGAGTGTGTGCAGCAATCATCCCATTTGAATCAGCCCAGGCAGCTCGGCAAGCTCGAAACAGTTCCGCTCGAGTGGTGGGTACGAAACGCGCCAAACGATTTTGCAGGTTGCTCAGGGTGCTGGGATGCTTCTGGAACAAGGCTAAAAGCTGTTCTAGCTCGAGTCGGTGAGCCACGCTCGAAAAATCCAGGTACGGGGTTTCGTCACTCTCGAGGGCCAGGGTGGCGATGTGTTGGGGCCAGCGCTCGAGCAGCGGTTCCAACCACCATGAAGCCAGCGGAATATTTCGGGGCACACTTTGCAACAGGGACAGCATTCTATCTGGAGAAAATTCGGCAATGCGGCTGAGCACCGCTTGAACCTGCCAAAAAAGCCTTGCGTCAAATTCAGTTTTGGTCTGGGCTTTCTCCTCGAGCCACCCCGCCACCAAATCGGGTTGGGTTCGCGCCAAACGTCGCCACTCGCTGGGCGTAGCCATTTCCATGAGGGGCAAGTGCTTCTGAACGGTTGCGCTCGAGGCAAAACCCAACAGTGTGGTGGCTTCCCGAGTATGGCCTGTGCCCACCCCTTCCTCGAGCAGTAAATCTGCAACTACACCCGCTCTCTTGTGTTTCCTCAAACCGTTTAAAAGCACCAAACCCAGGCCACGCGGCAGGATTCGCAGCGCCTCCACCAACTGTGCATCCGACAAAACTACAGGCGCAAGCCCCACTGCTAGAGCGCGAACAACTCTGGAAGGGTCCCCTAAACCGCGCTCCACTCGAGCGGCATCCTGGCTCGAGTGACAGGTCATCAGGGCGAGTTGTCGCTCGTAAATGTTTCCCCGCTCGAGCTGCTTTAGAGCGTCTAAGTCGGGATTTTTGCCATAGTCCACCATAAACCGCATTCGGTCCTGGTGACACATCGGCTCGAGCTGTGCCAAAAGGGTTTGAGTGTTGGCATCTGACATGAGTTCAGCATAGAACAGCCAGAATCACACTTCAGTTTTTTGAAGATTTCAGAGCACGCTCGAGGGTCCAGGAAAGATTAGACCGGATGGAGCCAGCCTCAACACGAACAAGTTTTTTGCCAATCGCCTATCTCCCCAACCCTCAGGTTTTAACCTCTTCCCTGGTTTCCCTGGTAAAAAACCGAATCGCTTTCGGCAGCACTCGAGCTTCAAACGGGGTGGTGCTCTCCAAACTCTCGCCGTCGTACTGAATGGGCAGCTCTGGGCTGGTTTCCACCCGGATATGCTTGCAGTGATATGTCTCGAGGTGGTCGGCAAACAGCGGGTCTCCCAGGTTGAACTTGGCCCGCACGCTGTCTATCACCGTGGGCAGCAGCGTGAGCGCGCTTTTGCCCTTGAGCACCACCACGGTCAGCAGGCCGTCGGCGGGGTCAATGTCCGAAGTGATGGGCAGCCGAAAGTTGGCCATGCCAAAGTTGGCGACCATCACCGACGCACCCTCGAGCGTCATCTCGCGCCCGTCCAGGGTCAGCTTGAACTCTTGCTTGCGGGGAATAAGTTGCTTGAGCGCGCCCAGAACGTAGGCAAACGCGCCAAAGTGAGGCTTGAGGTCCTCGCTGGCCTTGATGAGTTCGGCGTCCAGCCCCGCTCCGGCCAGCATGGCAAAGCCTTTCTTCTCCCCGTTCACCTCGAGTTCGCCCAGGTCAGAGAGCAGGGTGTGGCCTCCCAGCAACACCTCGAGCAACTCATCGGCGCTCGAGGGCAGATTCAGATTCTGGGCAATCAGGTTGGCGGTTCCGGCGGGAAAGACGAACAGCGGTACACCCTTATTTCGTAGGGCGTAAGCCACAGCGCTCACCGTGCCGTCGCCGCCAGCGGCAATCACTGCGTCAAAATTTTGGGCGTCCTCGAGCAGCGCGTCGCAGGACACCTCGTGGCTGAGTTCGCGGGTTTCGAGCGCGATTCCCTGTGCCTCGAGCAATTGGGTAAACTCCTCGAGCGAATTGTTGCCCTGCCCGGATTTGGGATTTTTAATCAGCAGTACATGGGAAAGTTGAGTCATAATTCCCCGAGTATAAGCCAATACAGCATTTCCCTCGAGCTGCTGTGCGGCTTCACCAGTTACAGCTCTACACTCACAAACCGCAAACCCCTCGAATACACTGAGAATTCAGGCATTCGAGGGGTTGAGAACCACCCACCATCAGGTCTTCTCGATTTTTACCCTACCCATCGGCAACCTCCGCTGGGGTGAGGACGCGCCACTCGAGACTGCTAAGAAGACCCTCGAGCGGCGCAGTCAAACACCCCTGAGCCTAGTTCTGAAACGGTGGGGCCAGCGGTTGACGCGGGGTTCCCCCACCCCCGATGCTGCCAGGGGTGTTGTTGTCCACCACCTTGACCGCCGCCAGCATCTTTTGCATGTCACTAAACCAGGCCGCATTTTGACCGGGTGAACCCTCGAAACTGAACTCACCCTTCACCACGCTGCTCTCGGCAGCGATGTTGATGGGAAAGCCCCCATTGGGTTTGTACCCCGTGCCGCCACTGGTGTCCACCACGTAGGCACCGTAGTTTTGCAGCACCTGAAAAATCTTGCGCCCCTGCGGGGTTTGCAGCCCCAGACCCACCTCGGTTACGCTCGGCGGCAAGGCCAGCAATGCCCCCATGCTCAGAGCGCGGTTGCTTTTGTTATACACGCCGTACTCCCGCGTATCGCTGTCGGCGTTGCGGGCGGGCCAGCGGTAGCTCGCGGCGGGATTGCTGGGGTCTTTCCACAGTTGCTCGGTGTTGAGTTCGAGCTTGATGGCGTGCCGGATGGGGTCGGAGCTGCCCATCTCACCAGGCCGGATGGAGCCACCGAGGGTGCTCATGGTCGAGCCGAAGTGCCCGCCAAAAGACCCCGGCCCCCGAATATCCTGAAGCGTCTGAAAATTCTCGATGGAGGCGTTGTAAGCCCAGACCTTGCCGCCCCGTGTGGGCCGGGTGAAGGGTTGTAGCTCGGTGAGGGTGGCCCGTCGGGTGCCAGGATGGCCGCGCAGTTGTTCGGGGTGCTGAACGGCTCGAGGGTGGCGTCGGCCACGATATAGTCGTCGGGAATCCGCACGCTCACGTAAGAGGTGGTCTGGTTCTCGTCCGCTCTAAAGAACCCCGTACCCGGAAGGTACACCTTTTGCAGCGGGTCACTCGCGCTCGAGCGACAGAGGTACTACGAGTCGGGAATAATCGCTCCGATGGGGCCGAGGTCGGCGTCCACATAGCGCGCTCCCGAGCCAATCGGCATGTTCCAGATGCTGTCCTGGGCAAAAGGCCACTTCCAGTCGTTTCGAGAGGTGGGGAAACTTCCCACCGTGTTGCTCTGGGCGCGCAAAAACGGCTCGAGCGCGTCGTAGAATCGGTCCGCCACCTTCTCCGCCCCGGCCCTCGAGTGGTGCACGTTGTCATTTGTTACGAAATCGCTCTCGAGTGGCAGCACGTTGTTCAGGTCCACATAGTAGATGCCGCGTGCGGGGTCGGCCAGGGCGCGTGCCTTGTCGCGCAGCTCCTGCCAGACACCGGGGTTGCCGCTCAGGTTGGGGTAGCCTCCGGTGAACAGGGCCGCCTTGGGCAGTCGGGTCTTGATGGCGTTTATGAGTTACTCGAGCTGAGCGGGCTTGTCGCCGCTGCCGTTGGGTCCAATCATCAGCAGCACCGCGTCCGGTTCACCCGCCAGCATCTGCTCGAGGTTATCCGCAAGGTTGCACTTGCCCGAGGGAAATTCCGAGAAGTTGCACTCGTTGCCGTACATCGCAAAGCCGCCGTAACCGCCGTGGTCCGCGTCGGGAATGGATTCGGTCATGTTGCCGTGGTAGCGGGTTTCCGCAAAGTTCTGGCTGGGGTAGATGCCCGCCTTGCGGGTTCCAAGGTAGTCCACAGCGTACCCAGCCGACTTGAGACGGTTGAACAGGTGGCCCCGGTAGCTGTAATGGGTGGTCTGTTTCTCGGCCTCGCTGCTGTAGCCTCCTCCTGCTGTATTTGAGTCGCCCAGCGGCAAAATCTTCCACACCCGAGCGCCTGGATTGGGGTTGGGGTTGGGGTTGGGGTTGGGGTTGGGGTTGGGGTTCGTCTGTCTCGAGGTGAGCCAGAATTCGGCCAGGTTCCAGGGCTTTCCCGGCAGGTCATAACCGACCTGCACGGTCACGTAACGGCCCTTTCGGGCGGGGAATTTACGCTCGAGCTTTTGAGTGGTCAGTTTGTCCCCGCCCGCCACCCACGGTCCCCAGGAGTTGGGGTCGCTCGAGACGTAGATGTTGTAGCTCCGCAAAAAGTTGGGCGAATTGGGGCCGGACTCGAGCACGATTCCATCGAAATCCCGTACGCTGCCCAAGTCCACTTGCAGCGACATGCTGTTGTTTTGAGCGGTACTCGTGACCCAAAACGTGCCGGGGTCGCCATCGAAAATTATATTTGCTCCCTGAACGCCCACGCCCTGAGGCGCAGCACGCACCGACCAACCCGCTCGAGAAAGAGCGCCTGCTGGGTTAGCTTGCGACTGAAGCAGGCTCGAGGGTGGATGGGTTGGAGCAGCGGGATTGGGGGTGCTCGAGGTGTAGGCCCCCAGCAGCAGGCTCGAGGTCAGCAGAGCAAAAGTCAGGCTCATTTTCATAGTGTCTCCTGTTTTGAGTTGAAATTTAGAATTGAAAAGAAGCGCTCGAGGGGTCGTAAAAGTGTGTTTGACCCCTCGAGTGCAATTGTTTTAAGGCATGGTCAAACCGAGTGCATTCACGATGGAGGGGTTCCAATCCTGAATGTTGGCATTGAGAAACTGTGGGTCGCTGACGATGCCGTAACCCCCGCAGCAATAAGCGAAGTAAGCCCAGCTAAAGCCGTACTGCTCGAATACATCGCGCACATCTTTGGTCCAGCGGGCGCGGTCTTCGGGGGCGGCGGCAAAGCTCTTGTTCTGGCTGGGCGGCTGCACCCAGTTGAGCACCGTGTCTCCCAGCGCTCCAAATTCACCGAGCCAGATTCTCGAGGGGGCAATGTTGTACCCAGTGGTCCAGTTTTTGACTAGATTGGCCGCGTCCACAATGTCGCCCCGTCCGGCGGGCCTCCCTTTTCCATACCAGCAATCGCCGTCAAAATAGCAGCGCAGTTCCGCTTCGGCACCCGCTTTAGCCTCGGCACGCTCGGCCTCGCTGAGTACGGTCAGGGTGGGCCTATCGTTAGCCGTGTTGATGGGCGCGTTTTCGATGCTTGCTTGGATACGGGGCCAGGTCGCAGCAAAGCTCGAGTTGGAAGCGGGGTAGGGAATGCGGCTCAGGAAGGCAAATTTCTTGGCGTCCCAACTGGCGCTCTGGTGGGTAAAGGCCAGCGCGTTGTAGTAGTGAATGGTGTAAATGGTGTTGGGGTCAGGGTTTTGAGCGCTGGGCAGCGGGGCAATGTTTTGCAGTTCAAACACGCTCGAGTTACCCAGTGGGCTGAGCACCAAAGTCAGGTCGCTCGAGCCACGCCGTGCTGCGGCGTACATTTTCTTTAACTGTGCCGGATAATTTAGCCCATCACAGCCATTCGTGTTGGGTTCGTTCATCAGCTCGAGGGCCACGTCGGATTTGGAATACTGAGTTGCCAGATAGCGGGCAAGCTGCTCGAGCAAGCGCTCGTACTGGGGCATTCCGCCGCCGCACAGGGCGTAGCGGTTGAACGGGGTGTTGGTTCCCGGAAAATTTTCGTAGCTGTGTAAATCCACCACCACTTTCAGACCCGCACCCAGCGCATTTCGCAGGGCGGTGTTCAGAGCGGGCGCGTTACGTCCGGGTACCGCTCCAGCGATAAAATCTCCGTTGGTGTTCATGTAAATCGCTGGGTCGGTCATCACCCGCAGCGAGTCGAAGCCCGCAGTTTTGAAACGAGATACCTGATTGAGCGGCAGCGGTAAGTTCTCCTTTTTGCCGTCCCGCACCACCCCGATATTGATGGAGCGCTTGACGGTAAAGGGCGTGACTACAGGTACAAGCTTGGAGTTCACCAGCCACATTTCGGCGATGCTCCACGGTACGCCCGGATTGGCATATCCACTTTGCAAGGTGATATAGCGACCCGACTGCGCGCCCAAATCCAGCTCGAGCCGGGTGCTGCTCACGCCTTCCGCACTTTTGATAGCTCTGCCCCACGGGCCGGGTGTCGAGGAAAGAAACACGTTGAGGCTTCTGACGAAGTGGGGTGAGCGCGGCCCTGCCTCGAGCACCAACTTATCGAAGCTGTGCTTTGCCCCCAGGTCAAATTGAATACCCATGCTGTTGTCCTGGACCGCGTTCGAGGTCCAAGAAGTGCCTAGCGAGCTGTCCAGAATGTTGGCCAGGTTATCCTGGCTCGCAGGGCCGTACAGGGCCTTCCAACCCGTCCGGTCGAGCGCCCCAGCGGGTGTGGGCACCGGCAGGAGTGACTCGCTCTCGAGCGTTTTGCTTGGGGCGGCGCTCGAGCTTTCGCTCGATGGATTTGAGGTGCAGGCGGACAAACCTAGTACCGCGTTCAGGGAAAAAGGAAGGATGGAGTAAGGTAGGGAATGAACTATCCTATCCAGTTGAGTGAAACCGAACACCAGTACCTCACCCGCTTGACCCGCATCGGTAGTGTGGCGGCACAAAGCGTGTCTCGAGCCAGAATATTGCTGCTTTCGGATACGCGAATAGGCTACGGAGATGCCCAAATTTGCCTCACCCTCGGTTTAGCTCGCTCCACGGTGGAGAAAACCCGCCGAAAGTACCGAGAATACGGTCTCGAGCGGGCTACCCATCGTGCTACTCGAGTGGATAAGGGCATTCCCAAAAAACTCGATGGTCG
>Ga0209100_1000704_pt1 | contig 26778 bp, 26 predicted proteins | sample lystaG_FD_185480 | JGI IMG/M metagenome (GOLD analysis project Ga0209100, IMG submission 185480) | Glacier valley bacterial and archeal communities from Borup Fiord, Nunavut, Canada, to study Microbial Dark Matter (Phase II) -... | ecosystem: Environmental > Aquatic > Freshwater > Ice > Glacier ... | reverse complement strand
AATTGATCATGAAATATCCGGTAATAAATACAAAAACATTAACCCCGATTTTACCCCCGAGAGATAATATTTGCAGTGTAACTTCGTTGACCGTAAACGAACCTGCAGATAAATCAAACCCATGAACAGCATAGTGATGAGCAATAATAAACAACATGGAGAGTATTCTTAGAATTTCAATGTTCGAATTTCTTTTATTGCTGCTTATATCCGGGGTTAAATCACTCACCGTTCATCCTCCATTAAACACAGCATCGCAAAAAATAAGGTTATTAACAAGAATTGAATATTATTTCGTAATATTCAATTCTTTCAAATACCTTATCGAAGCATCTTTGGCCGCCTTCCGTTTTACGGCCCAATGCGCCAGCCACACAATAAGAATACCCAGCAGAGCCCCGCCCGTGTCAATACAGACATCCGTAATCTGCCCGCTTCTTCCTGCCACAAAGAGCTGATGAAGCTCATCGGTGACCGCATATCCCGCACATATGGCAAGCGCTGCAGCAAATCGCCAGCCCCCTTTAATCAGATACTGATAAAGCGCCGTCATACAAAGCGCGCCTAGTACCAGATAGGCCATCGCATGAGCCGACTTCCTGACCGCATGCTGATAATTATCAATCAAGCTGTTCTGCTTCTCCATCGGCCACTCTTTAAAATCAGGATGTGTAACCGAAACCACAGTCTTAATCGTAGACCCGCTCAGGGAAGACGACTGCGCCGCCTGCTGTGCCGAGAGACTGAAAATGAGAGCCATCCATAGAAGGACGGCTGCCCATAAGAGGAATCTAATAATTGATGATTTGTCGGGAACGCGCATCTGTACTCCTAATTCTCATAAGTCTAAATAAGGCAGACATTACTTTCTCCAGACCATTTTATTCACAATGCCGGTATAGCTCTGGATAATCTTAATGACCTTCGTACTTACATTCTCATCCGTATAATAGGCAACCGGTATTCCATTGTCCCCATTAGCTACCATTACCACAGCCGTATCAACCGCCTGAAGTACCTGGTCTGTCGTAATACCGGCAATGATAAAGTTCCCTTTATCGAGCGCCTCGGGGCGTTCTGTGGAAGTCCGGATACACACCGCCGGAAAAGTATGCCCGACGCTTGTAAAGTAGCTGCTTTCCTCTGGAAGTGTCCCGGAATCTGACACGACCGCAAAGGCGTTCATCTGCAGATGATTGTAATCATGGAACCCAAGAGGGGCGTGAGGAATCACCAGCGGATGGAACACGAAGCCGCGTTCCTCGATATATTTCCTGGACCTCGGATGCATCGAATAGAGAATCGTCATCTGATACTGCTCAGCCATTGCGTTGACGGCGTTCATCAGATCAAAGAAGTTCGTTTCTATATCAATATTCTCTTCCCGATGGGCTGAGAGCAGGATATACTGCTGCGGCTTCAGAGCCAGACTGTCCAGAATATCAGACGCCACGATCTTCTTCAGATTTGCATGAAGTACTTCGGCCATGGGTGAACCGGTAACATAGGTGCGTTCTTTGGCGGTGCCTTCACTATTGAGATAACGGCGCGCGTGTTCTGAATAACACATATTAACATCGCTGATATGGTCGACAATACGTCGGTTCGTCTCTTCCGGCAGACACTCATCAAAGCAGCGGTTCCCGGCTTCCATATGGAAGATCGGAATATGGAGACGCTTAGCCGATATGGCAGAGAGACAGCTGTTCGTATCACCGAGAATCAGAAGGGCGTCCGGCTGAAGCTCCGCCATCAGTTTGTAGCTCTTCGCGATAATGTTGCCGATGGTCTCTCCGAGGTCACTTCCGACAGCCTCGAGATAATAGTCGGGTGCCCGCAGGCCCAAGTCTTCAAAAAATATCTGATTGAGGGTGTAATCGTAATTCTGTCCGGTGTGGACAAGAATGTGGTCAAAATAGGTATCGCATTTCTTGATGACTTCAGACAGCCGGATTATCTCGGGTCTTGTTCCAAGGATCGTCATCAACTTCAATTTCTTCACTTTTGACTCACTCACTCTTATACCTCCAGAAAATACGTATCAGGCTTGTCAGGATTGAAACTCTCGTTGGCCCACATAACCGTAACCATATCAGTATCCCCGACGTTCTCGATATTATGTGTATAGCCTGTCGGAATATCGACTACTGTAAGGGTATCACCACTGACAGGATACTCGATAATCTCTTCACTGCCAACTTGGCGGAAGCGGATCACGCCTTCTCCTTTTACGACCAGGAACTTCTCGTTCTTGCTGTGATGCCAGTGATTCCCCTTCGTAATGCCGGGCTTCGATACATTGACGGATACCTGGCCTCTGTCGGGCGTCCGGATGAACTCTGTAAAAGAGCCTCTGTTATCGACATTCATCTTTAGCGGATAGCTGAAATGATCCTTTGGAAGGTAACTCAAATAGGTGCTGTAAAGCTTTGACGCTAAAGAATCCGACATATCGGGAATACTTCTCTCAAACCGGCTCTCTTTGAAGGAGTAAAGCAGATCAACAATCTCCCCGAGCGTGACCGTATAGAATACGGAAACCTCGCAGTACTCATCTTCCTGATGAGGCGTCCCCTTCACAGCAGACAGCAGTTCCTCGACAACGTCGTCAATATATACCAGATTCATCAGCACGCCTCTGTCATTCACCTGAATCGGCAGATCTCTGGTGATATTATGGCAGAAGGTAGCTACAGCACTATTGTAATTAGGCCGGCACCACTTGCCGAAGACATTCGGGAATCGATAGACCAGAACCTTCGCACCGGTCTCTCTCGAATAACGGAACATCAGATCTTCTCCGGCCTTCTTACTGATTCCGTACGGATTATCCAGAGCAGCCTGTGTGGAAGAAGAAATCATAACCGGGCATGTATTCCCATGCAGCTTCAATGTGTCCAGAAGAGTCGAAGTAAAGCCGAAGTTGCCCTCCATGAATTCAGTCGTCTCCCTGGGACGATTCACGCCAGCCAGGTGAAATACAAAATCAGCGTCCTTACAGAAATCACTTAGCAGGGAAGGATCCGTATCAACATCATATTCGAAAATATCTGTATACCCCTGATTCTTCAGCTCAAGAACCAGATTCTTTCCGACAAATCCCTTAGCCCCGGTTACAAGAATCCTCATGAGAGTGCCTCCCATGCCGCCAATTCTTCGCGAATATAGGATAGCGTCAATAGCTTCTCCTTAATTTGCTCGACCGTAAGAAGTTCGGTATTACTGGAGTTGAATTCAGAGAGCTCCGCCCGATCCTGTTCGCCATCCGTAAAATACTTATCGTAATTCAAGTCCCGCTTGTCGGCAGGTACACGGAAGAAGTCTCCCATATCCATGGCGTGCGCGCACTCTTCATTAGTGAGGAGCGTCTCATACATCTTCTCACCATGACGAATGCCGATCACCTTAATTTCATTCTCAGTATGGAAAAGTTCTTTGACAGCCTGAGCCAGATCGCCGATCGTGCTGGCCGGTGCCTTCTGCACCATGATGTCTCCGCTCGCTGCCTTCTCAAAAGCGAAAAGGACAAGCTCCACCGCCTCATCGAGACTCATAATGAATCTCGTCATACTTGGCTCGGTAATCGTCAGCGGCTTACCGTGCTTGATCTGCTCGACAAAAAGCGGAACCACCGATCCTCTTGAGCACAGCACATTGCCGTACCGGGTGCCGCAGATAAGAGTCCTCTCCGGTGACACCGTCCTGGCCTTAGCCACGAAGACCTTTTCCATCATCGCCTTGGAAGTACCCATCGCGTTGACCGGATACGCCGCTTTATCCGTCGAAAGACAGATGACCTTCTTAACCCCGGATTCAATAGCCGCCGTCAGCACATTATCCGTACCCAGCACATTCGTCTTAACCGCCTCAAGCGGGAAAAACTCACACGAAGGAACCTGCTTCAACGCTGCCGCATGGAAGATATAATCCACGCCATGAATGGCGTTCTTGACACTCTGTATATCGCGGACATCACCGATATAGAACTTGATCTTGTCATTATGGTACTTATGCCGCATGTCATCCTGCTTCTTCTCGTCACGGGAAAAAACGCGAATCTCAGCGATGTCTGTGTTGAGGAAACGATCCAGGACTGCATTCCCAAATGAGCCGGTACCACCTGTGATTAGAAGAATTTTATTTTTGAACATTTTTCTCCTCCGCGACTTTCTAATATCGATTAACTAACCTTCAGTTTACAATTTTTATTTTCCATTAATGATCCTAGTGACATTTATTCTTACAATTTCATCGTAATAATGCAGTCAAGTTATGTTTGTACCAAAAAAAATATCAATTGAATTAAAGTTTATTACTCATCCTTAATTAATAATATTATATACTTTTTCTATTTCACATAGATTGCTTTTATCAATTTGGGAAAGATTACATTTAAATTGAGATATGAGAAGTGGATTATTTAAAACATATTTTAAACCATCATAAATTGCGGCATCATTGTTTGCAGTAATAATGCCCTCTACACCAGCTTTAACTTGCTCTCTAGACGAAGAATATTCAGTTACGATTGCTGGAACATTTAACATTTGTGCTTCAGTAATTGCCATTGGTTTCCCTTCATAACGTGATGGCAGAAAAAAAATATCTGCTTGTTTTATATATGGATATGGATTATTCATTTTGCCTAGCAAATGAATAGAATCAGTACAGCTATTTATATAGATTTGTTGTTCAAGTTCCTTTCTGTCAGGACCATCACCAATAATATACCAGTTAAATTTATATCCTTCATCTTTTAGCCTTGATAATGCCCTTACACCTCGATCTAATCCTTTAGAAATGTTATTTAGTCTGCAGACCGTAATAATACATAATCCAATATCACTTTTTCTAAACTGGATTTCTTTATCGGCAAGATTATGTACATATTCAGAAGATAAAATATTGCTAATACAAATAACTTTGGCAGACAGATCAGGAAAGCATTTTACAAAATTATTTTTGCACTTTTCAGAAACCAAGACAATAGAATCCAGTTTTCTAAATGCCTTACGATCAACCTTCGGAACAAAACCGGCATCAATATAATCTGGATGGATCCAACCAATCTTCTTTTTAGCTTTGACTTCATTTATGACATATGCATTTGACCAAAATTCTAGAAAACTTATAGCAACATCATACTCTTTATTGATTTTTCTTGATAGTTGTGATGCCTTGGCATAAGACATTATTTGGCTATATGCTATGTCATGGTTCTTTTTGTTTTTATAATGCAAGGTTCTAATTCGCGAAATAAGATAGCAAGGAATAAGCATTCTATATTTAAATTTTTCATTTAAAGCAGCTTCTGCAAGTATATTCACATTGCTTGGAACAAATTCAAGCAATTCCCCATCATTTTTGTAAAGAAGTAAATCGACTTCGTAAAGGTTATAATCGAACGCACGAAGAAGAGAAAGAAGGCTTGTAGTACTTCCACCTAACATTACTTCAGGATATACAAATAATATCTTTTTCATATAATTTTTTCTCCATGTGACTCAAACATTGTCTTTGGTATATTGCTATTTAATGCCCCAATCAAGGAAAAAATAACTACTCCTTCTGGTAGTAAATATGGTTCCAATGAAAAATTATATATAAGCAAGCATGCCACAAAAAGAAAATATGGCGCAAACCCATTGATAAAAATATTGATAAGTGTATTTAATTGATACCCCAAAAAGAAAAATAATCCGATAATACCAAAGCCAACCAAAATACTTAAGTAAGTGTTATGTGCTTGCATCCCTGTACCCATCATACCTGCCGTTAGGAAACCATTCCCGAAAAACAAACGGAAAAAATTCAATTCCCCAAATGAAAACAACAAGTCTTGCCATATACCAATTCTTCCGCCAGGATTATTGAGTGAGCTTGCAGAGAATCTAATAAAAACAGAATCAAAATAGCCATAATTATCAAGTGCAATATATGATGAAACTGTAATGATAAGTGTAAAAACAATTGTTTTTATTTTTGCAATATTAATAAACATAAATACAATCAAAAGTATTGCAAGACATAAAAAGGCAGTTCTTGAGGCAAAAAAGCTCATCATTGCAACATCAAATAACATACCTGCAATTAATCCCATTTTGAACACTTTGCTTAATTCATTTTTATATCTAGTTAGAATTATTAATGCTGATACAACACTGATAATAATTGTGAAAGATGCAAAATTTGGGTCAAGAACAATTATGCCTCGATATAGATTTTTCGTTGCAATTTTCGGGAATATAGATATACAAAATATTTGTACATATGTGAAATATGAAAAAAGAATTAGTTTTAAGTCATCTTCGGTGTTAATAAAATAAGGAAACAGAACATATGCAACGCAAATCCACCACAATTGATAATAGTATTGACTTGATGCAGTCCAAACAAAAGTTAATGCAGCGAATAACGAAAAGCAAACCAACCATAAATTATATTTTCTTATGTTTCCGGTTTCTTTATACACATAGCTTGATATCCATAAAAGAATTGCTAGAACGATAAAATTCTTTGTATTTAAAGTAAAATATGATGCAACATTTTCACTAAATCCGCCAACCAACCTGCTAGGCATTATATTAAGAAAAATATAGGATATAATTACAATTACAGGACGTCTAATATTAAAGAAATAAATTGTAACAATTAATCCAGATTGCAAAAGTATGCTAAGTGTGTTGCTATAAGGCAATTTGTTCATAGTGAGACCAATAAATGCAAGCATAATAACCCAAATCAGGTCACGTTTACTAATAATTTTTTCCCCAGATGATGTATCGTGTGGAAGCATGTTATTGAGATAAAAGTTTGTCATTTGTTATCTCCTGAAATACCTAATAGATTTTTGTGTTTTTGTATGTCTTCATCAGTAAATCTTGCGTGCAAGACCTTTGCTGGAACACCTCCAACCACTGAAAAAGGAGGAACTGATTTTGTTACAACGGAACCGGCTGCTACAATAGAACCTTCAGATATTGTAACCCCTTTAAGTATAATAGCCCTCGCACCAATCCAGACATCGTCTTCGATGACAACAGGCGAATCATTCCCCTCCTCTTTTTCCTTTACATCGAACATATAGTACCCAATAAGGTTTGTTCGATGATCGCCAGTTATAATCATGAATTCTGGTCCGAACATTACCTTATTACCTATTTGGACTTTAGAATCAGACGATAGTATTTTTCCGCCAGCGCCAAAAAAAACATTGCTCCCTACAAAACACTTTTCTGGTGGAACAAAGGAACACCCAGAACTAATAGTTACATTTTCGCCACATTCACCAAGCTGATTCTTCATTCTATTATTCAATTCATTCTCATAAACATGATATATTTTATTAAATATTACGAAAATCAACTTCTTAATTATTGATTTTATCATATTACCTCCTCCTCCTTGTAATTGTGATTTTTTGAAAATTTCAACAATAAAATGGAAACGATAAAATTTAAAAATCTTCCTGCTACATACGGCAAAAATATATATTTGAATTCCATTCCAGAAGAAAGTCCCCAGTAAAGTAAACCAAGGGCGGCCAAAAAGCCAGATATTGTTGCAATTGCATTATGAAGAATATTTTTAGTAACAACAAATATGTACTTGATAACTGTTAATGCAGTAATTGGTACTAATAATAATGCATAATTCAAAGCAGGGATGGAGTCAATATATTTAGGCAATAACCAGCCGATTATATCATCCATGAAAAGCCAAGATAAAATAATGGCAAAAATAGAATAAATAAGAGTAAGCACTAAAGGCTTCACTGAAACGTTCAGTGTCCTCATTATATTGCCATCAGTTGCACCGTAAATAGCGGCAAACTTAGGCCGCAAAATATCTGCAACTGCGCTTGGAATAATTAGTAGAGCCATGATTATTTGGTTTATAAAATTGTATAACCCAAACCATGTAACATTTCCCATAGACACGATCATTGAAGATTGTGCACTTGTCCATAAATTAGCTTCGATATATCCTATTACTATAAGTGGCATCCCAAATTTCAGGAGCTGTTTGAAACACTTAAGATCAAAACCTAATTCTATTTTTATTGGACGTTTCCAAAATAAATAAATATTAGTTGCAAGAGAACTTACTGATGCCTTTGTCCAAATACCCACAAAAGGGTTCAAAAAAATCAAAGGAAAGGTAACAATCTGAGTAATTGCCGATATTGTATTTGATTTTGCAATCCTAACAAACTCATCATTGGTTCTATACAGTGTTCCTATATATGAATTCCAAATGGTGAAAAAAGCCGATACGATCTGAAAAGCCCAACCGATTGCATAAAGGACGTTTCCAGCAATAATTGCTCTTACTGATAGAAAGGCAAAAACACTGCTACACAGAAGTCCCATCGCCAATGAAAATGACTGAGCTGTTTGTGTTAGTTTAAGCGCTTTTTCGCGTTCACCTCTTGCGAGGTAATATGGTAGTTCTCGCGCCAAAGCCGATGGAATTCCTAGTGTTAGTATCCATAAATAGCCCAATGGAACTGAAAAATAACCTGCTATCCCTGTTGTTTCAGGCCCAATATAATGTGACTGAACAAACAAAAGAATCATAGAGACAAACATACTCAAAAATCTACCACTCGTCAAGGCAATTGCAGTTCTTATTAATTTCATTTGAGAAAACTCTCTAATTTTCATGTTTAACAAAATTAGTTATTAAACCCCCGCTATCTTGTAATATCTGATAGATATATTCTTATTGTCTCATTGTAAGCTTCATAATTGAAATATTTTTTTGCACTATTATATGCGATTTTTGACATATATTTGAATTTTTCATTATCAATTGTGATTGCTTTTCGCACAGCTGTCGCAAAAGCCTCCGCAGTAAATTCATTTACAATGATTCCATTTTCCATATCAAATATAAAATGTTCAAGATCGCTTGTTCGGTTTGTAATTACAGGAACCCCTGCTGCTAGAGCTTCAGGAACTTTTGAAGGAAAACCTGCAGACGAATAACGACTTTGTGGACGCATCAAAATTAAAAAATGTGATTCTGAAAGATTCTTCTGAACCGCATCTTTAGATATTTTATCAATAATTTTTAGAGAATGCTGCAAGCTTTTGATATAGTAATCTCCGTTCGGAATGAGGGATCTAAATGAGTCTTCGCTACATCCTGCTAAAACGCATTGTACTTTGTTTTTTTCCTCATCGGAAAGTAGTATAAGACCTTCCAAAGCAAGCCAAATATAATCTTTTTTTTGCATATTTCCAGCATAGAATAACTTTACTGGTGGAATATTAGGCAGAGAATGGGCAACATAGTCCTTTATCACAATCTGTGGTGGCAAATACAGCGTGTTACAGCCACGTGCTTTATAAAAATTTTCTAGATACCTTGTAATGCATATAATATTTTTTGCCCTCGGTACCAAAAATCTATTTTTCAGACTGTGAAAAAAATATTTTGGATTTATCATGCCGTATTTGAATTGTGAACTACTGTGCCATTCTGTAACATCAACTACAACTGGAATTTTTTTATATTTGAGAACTGCATGCAGAAAAAAGCCAAAATTACGGTATGTTGTATAAAATAAGCAAATATTCTTCTTCTCTGTGGATAATAATAAGTCATTCACTATTCTTATTATGTTATTTCGGTGTATTACCCGCATAATCTTATTGAGACCATTCACATAATAGCTTCTATATTCTATATTCATGTAAGAATATATGCTCTTCTCTGAATGATAATCACACTCTCGAGATGGTGTATTGGTAAGTACAATCACCTTGTAGCCAACATCCTGCATTGATAACGCATATGCCAAAATTCTATTGGCAACTGCATCCCCACATGGAAAAGGCGAAAATGTATAGACAATTATTATTTGTTTCATTTGTTCACCACTTCTTTTATATACCTACAATAAATTTCGTCTAACTGAGTATAAATTTCTTGCGGAGAAAAATTTTTTCGCATAATATTCTTTGAGTTATCCCCAAAATTTCTTCTAAGTTCAGCATTCGCACATAGCAATTCTAGTTTTTCCTTTATTGATGCAGAATTCATAGGGGGTATCAGGAATCCATTCACGCCATTCTGTATCACTTCGGGATTTCCGCCAATGTTGGTTGCAACAACTGGCAAGCCAATAGAGCAGGCTTCCAGCAACGCGTTGGACAAATTTTCATGTAATGTTGCAAACAAAAAAATATCACAGCCTGCTAATATTTCGAGCACGTCGCTACGCTGTCCTAGTAAATACATTTTCCCTTGCTTAATGGCTTCACAATGTACTCCACTTAAATTTTCACAGTATTTTCCATCGCCAATGAAGATAAATTTTTTCCCTCTCAAGTTCATATCTTCAATTGCTTCAGAAATAAAAGAGATTCCTTTGTCATAAACCATTCTGCCTGAGATAGCAATCAGAACGTCACTTTCATCAGCAGAAACCTCACTTCTTATTTTTTCTCTTGCAGTAATAATTTCCTCTGGGATCACCGGTGCTGCATTATGAATAACCCCTATAAACTTGTTCTTACATCGTTTTATCATTTTTTTCCGTGATGCCTCTTCACAAACAGTAAATACTTTGTCTGCAAGTTTCAGTGTAAATGGTTCAAATATTTTGGTAAAAAAGAAGTTCATTATTGGAGATATACCTATTGCATCACCGGAAAAGCCATGAACAGTAACAATTATTTTGCGATTACCTGCTAAGCGCGCAGCAATTGCAGCATGAAATCCTGAAGATTGCAAACCAGAGATATGAATAATATCAGGATCAAAATCCTTTATTTGTCGCCTTAAGTCACGTATCAATTTGAAATTGATTTTACCACCGGCATGAAAGGTTTGGGTCAGAAAGCTAAATTCATACTTTTGCGAAAGGAAAGATCTAGCAATGTTGTAGTTTGACTTGTTTGGTCCACTAACCTGATTCGGCATTATTATGTGCAACATTATTCTGGGTTTATTTTGCATTTATAGTCCTCCAGATAATTAATCAATCGATAATATTTATTAATTGTTCACACCAATTTCTATAATCGAAAATATTACGATTCAAATTATCCTTGATAATTTGTAGCTTTTCTTCACCACTCGCAAAAATAATTTGCATGTCAGAATTAATGTCTTTACTTACAAAAAATCCGTTTTCTCCGTTCACCAGATAATCAGATAAATCGCTGTTCCGATTTGTTATAACAGGCGTTCCGCAACTTATACTTTCAACAAATTTTGTTGGAAATCCAGCTTTTGTTGTTCGATTATTTTCACGCAAGAATATGGTAAAATCCGCTAATACTATTTGTTGTAAAGCTTCATTATGAGATATCCGGCCAAAGAAATGTATATATTCGTGCAACGCATTAAGCACTTCAATATGTTTTGGGTAATATCTCAAGTATTGTTCCTTTGTAATGCCAATAATGTTAAATTCTATATTTTCACGTTGCTGTTCTCGAAGCCAATCTACAATTAGATTCAGTTTATCCTTACTTTGTCCGGGACTTCCTGCATAAACAAAACGAATTTTACCATCATCAACTCTTGTAACCGGCTGATTCCATTTCAACTCGGACAAATCAACAAGTGGCGGTATTCTAATTACGTTTTTAGATTTTCTATAGTAATTTTCTAAATATTTGCTGATTACTATAAGGCCATCCAATTGTTTCTGTACTATTCTCATTCGAAAAAATGTATCTATTCCTTTAATAATCATAAATATGATATTGGTTCCTTTTGTGCTATACCATTCAGTGCAATCCGCCATTATTTTAATCCGATTTACTTTACAGTATTTTTTAATTTTCATGAATGCAACAGTTTGATAATTGTAACAAATTACTGCTTTAACATCAGAATATTTTTCAACAATACTTAAAAATATTTTAATATCGCACAAGTGATGCAGCCACTGTTGATTTGATTGTGGGTAAGGAATGAACCAAGTATCAAATCCTTGTATTTTCTCAGGGTTTGAACACACACTATTGAAATTTATAGATCTATCGATGCTAATAAATACTACATCGTAGCCTAGTTCTCTAAATATTTTTCCATTATTTAGTACCCGATGAGCTGCCGCATTTTTATCCGGAAGCTCAAAACCGCCAATATAAATGATTGTACCCATAGTCATAATTATTACAAATTCTCCCGATACCATTCTATTGCTGCTGCAATCCCTTTTTCAAAATCCCATTCTGGATCATATCCCAACAAAGCTTTTGCTTTATTTATATCAGCATTACTGTGTCTAATATCGCCAACTCTATCAGGTCCAAAAATAGGTTCAATATTTTTGCCTAAAGACTTGCTCAATTCGTAATAAATATCAACTAAATATTCTCTACCACCATATGCAATGTTAAAAGCCTGACCTGCTGCTGAATGCTCCGCTTTGCAAGCTTTCAAATTTGCTTCTATAACATTCTCAATGTAGGTGAAATCTCTGCTTTGTTTCCCATCACCATTAATGTTACACCGCTCGTTATTCATTAATTGTTTCAAGAATTTGGGAATAACCGCAGCATATGAACCGTCAGGGTCCTGCCGTCTACCAAAAACATTAAAATAGCGTAACCCGTATGTGTCTAGCCCATACAGATTTGCATACAATTTTGCATATTCTTCGTCTACCTTTTTTGTAAGAGCATATGGAGAAAGCAAATTACCTTCTCTGCCTTCTTGTTTCGGAAGGTTTGGTTCATCACCATAAACAGAAGAACTTGATGCATAAACGAATTTCTTTACACCATTTTGCCTTGCGGCTTCCAACATATTAAGAGTTCCTCTTATGTTGATTTCTTCATAGAGTAACGGCATCTCAATGCTTCTTGGTACACTCCCCCAAGCAGCCTGATTTAATACAAAATCAACGCCTTTGCATGCATCCATGCATGTGCCAAGATTTCTTATATCGCCCTTAATAAAGGTATAATTAGGATTACTTATGAATAGATCTACATTCTCCTGCTTACCTGTTGAAAGATCGTCAAGACATCGAACCGTATACCCTAAGTTCAATATAGCTTCGCAAAGATTCGAGCCAATAAATCCCGCACCACCGGTTACAAGAAAAACACTATTTTTTTCAAAATGTATATCTATGTATCCCAATTTTATAGCCTCCAACATATAATGCTATTTTTTTCCAAATCTTCTTTGTTCATCATACCTTTGACATCAATCAGAACATTTTTATGAGTCATTCCTACGGTTCTATCATCCAATATCTCATTCGATATATAATGATTTTTGTTGTAGAAATTACTAATATCATCTATTGTAAGTTCCTCGTATTTCTTATGAGGAACTGCAATAATTACCGCATCTACATCACGAATATCTTCCAATTCGCACATCTCAATACCATATGCGAACAAAACTTCCTGTTTATTGGCAGCGGGATCATTAACCAACACGTTAATTCCATATTCCTTCAATTCATTAATTATATCAATTACTTTCGTATTTCTAGCATCAGGACAGTTTTCTTTAAATGTAATCCCCAATATTGCGACTGTAGCACCCTTGATTTGCTTGTCACATTTAATCATTTGCTTTACAGTATTTTCTGCTACATATTTACCCATATCGTCATTAATTTTTCTTCCCGAAAGAATTATTTGAGAATGATAGCCTAGTTCTTCAGCTTTGTAGGTTAAATAGTACGGGTCAACTCCAATGCAGTGTCCTCCAACAAGACCAGGTGTAAATTTCAAGAAATTCCATTTGGTTCCTGCGGCTTTCAGAACTGCTTGTGTATCAATCCCCATTTTATTGAAAATTATTGACAATTCATTCATAAAGGCAATATTTATATCTCTTTGAGAATTTTCAATAACTTTTGCGGCTTCCGCAACTTTTATACTTTCTGCTCTGTATACGCCAGCTTCAACTACCAACTCATATACTTTTGCTATTGTATCCAGTGTTTCTTTATCCATACCTGCTACTATTTTTATGATTGTTTCAAGTCGGTGAATTTTATCTCCCGGATTAATTCTTTCTGGTGAATATCCAACTTTAAAGTCGATTCCGCACTTAAGTCCTGATTCTTTCTCTAATATGGGTATGCATATTTCTTCTGTAACGCCAGGATATACTGTTGATTCATATACTATAATCGAACCTTTAGTAAGATTTCTACCAACTGTATGACTAGCTCCTTCTACTGGTGATAAGTCAGGTGTATGATCTGTGTTTACAGGCGTTGGAACAGCAATTATGTGAAATTTTGCTTCACGTAAACGTGTTTCGTCAGACGTGAAATCTACAGTACAATCAGCAATAACTTCATTGCCAACTTCCTTTGTTGGATCAATTCCAGATCTATATTGCTTTATTTTTATTTCATTAGTATCAAATCCTATAACGGAAGCCTTCTTTGAAAAAGAAACTGCTATTGGCATTCCAACATAACCCAGACCTATTAACGAAATTTTTTCTTGATTATTTACTATTTGTTCGTATAAATCCATTATAGGTTCTCCTTATCTTTTATCGCTCTATTTATTTTATTGACATATGCATCTACAACAATTTGTCGGTCAAACTCATTTTCCATTTTATTTCTACCCGCAATTCCCATATTTTTCTTTTTAGCATACGGTAAATCGGTAAAACGCATTATCGTTTCAACCAGGCTTTTGACATTTTTAACCTCAAAACATAAACCGGTGATTCCTTCATCAAACGTCTCTTCACAACCAGGTATCTTGGAGGCTAATATTGGTCGTCCAGTTGCCGCTGCTTCAAGCAAGACATTTGCCATTCCTTCATGATATGACGGGTGAATTATACAATGACATTTTGAAACTATTTGGTGTACTTCGTCCTGCGTCTTATTTCCATGATATTTTACTGAATAATTTGTCTGCATATATTCAATTTTCTTTTGGTATTCATCATCCTCATACCATCCTACAATATGAAACTCCACCTTATCTGTTTTTAATGATATGGTCTTAATCGCTTCAAACAACTCATCAAAACCTTTATCTTTACGAATTCTTGAAACTGTTATAAATCTAATTCGCTCATCATTTTCAGGATAATTTTCAAATTGATGTTGCGATAAATTCACTCCAGAACCTGGTAATAAGGCGCCGCAGCTGTTAACAACTCTTTTTTTTTCAAAATATTGTTTATTGCTTGCGTTTTGAAAAAAAACACACTGTGATTTTTTATATGCCCTTTTTTGTAATAATAACATAATTACTTTTAGTAGATTATTGCTCTGAAAAGCAGATCCTAATCCAGTAATATTGTTAATATATGGAACATTACATTTTTGACAGGCAAAACTTCCGTATATATTTGGTTTGGCGGTATATGTTAGCACAATATCCGGTATAGTTCTTTCAATCAACTTTACATAATCTCTTATTAACAGAATTTCTCTGAGTGGATTTGTTCCAAAACGGCTTAGTGACGTCTCCTCAACAATACAACCCATATTAATAAACACTTTGTTTCTTTCGTTAGAAGGCACAGAAACAATAACTGTATAACCATCTTCCAAGAACCGTAATAGCAGTTCCCGTCTGAAGTTATAAATAGTACTATTATCATTAGCCAGAATTAATATGTTATTCATCAAGAGTATCCTTTATTCTTGCAGTAATTTTGTGAGCACTCACACCGTATATATCTCTGAGATATTTTTGTGTACCTACTATACTTGAGTACATATCATTTATTCCAATTCTCAATTGCCTTGCTTTGGGTACACTTTGCTCTGCCAACACTTCCGATACAGCACTTCCGAATCCACCAATAATGTTATGTTCTTCTACTGTAACAATAATTTCAAATCTTTTGGCACACTCTATTATCATGTTTTTATCAATAGGTTTAACAGTTGGGAAGGTATATATCGCTGGATTAATCCCACTAATTTTCAGTAGTTCGCTAGTTTCCAATATTTCGTCGAAAATTGCTCCGGTAGAAAAAATTGCAATTCTCTCACCCCTCTTAATTTCTATTGCTTTTCCAATCTTAAAATTATCAATTTTGTCATGAATGCGTTTTTCTCCACCTCTCCCAAGGCGGAGATAGCAAGTTCCTTGTTGCTCATATATAGCCCTCGTTGCACACTCTGCTTCAACCAAATCTCCTGGTGCCATTACCGTTACATCAGGTAATGCTCTCATAATTGCCAAATCCTCGGTTGCATGATGACTCATTCCTAAAGATCCGTAAACAAAGCCTCCTCCAACGCATACAATTTTCACATTTGCATTATGGTAAGCGCAATCATTTCTAATTTGTTCGAGACATCGTAGCGTTGGAAAGTTCCCAATTGAGTATGTGTATACCGTTTTACCCTGTAATGCCATGCCTGCAGCAAAGCTTGTCATATTCTGTTCAGCGATTCCCGCATTTGTAAATTGATCTGGTAATAGTTCCTTGAAGGGTTGCAAGACTCCAAAGCCTAGATCTCCGGTAATTAGATGTACATTTTTATCATTTCTTCCTATATCTATTAATGTTTTTACAAATGTATCTCTCACAATTTTTGTTCCTCCGCTCTATACCGATCTGTAATACCAGCTGGCATTTGTTCTTTCAATTCGGCTATAGCTGAATCGTATTCCTCACCATCATGTGGATATCGGTAATGCCATAGTATATTATTTTCCATGAAGGATATGCCTTTGCCTTTTATCGTATTTGCTATAATAACAGTCGGTTTGCTTTTTGATGCTTTTGCTATTAAAAATGCATTCTTTAATTCAAAATGGTCATGACCGTCTATATTGATAACATTCCATCCAAAAGCTTTCCATTTGTCCGCAAAAGGCTCCAGCTTAATTGTATTCTCGCAAAAATCAAGGCTTTGCATTTTATTGTGATCTATTACAGCAATAAGATTATTGAGGCCATAATTGTTTGCTACCATTGCAGCTTCCCATACAGTACCTTCATCACACTCGCCATCACCACATATTACATAAACTTTATGTTCTCTGTGATCTTTTTTTGCTCCATATGCCATCCCCGCTGCTACAGATAGCCCATGTCCAAGTGAGCCTGTAGAAAAGTCAACCCCCGGGATACCTTTATGTGATACGTGACCGGATAGTCTGCTTCCATCCGCGTAATGGGTTTTCAATTCAGATATATCAAAAAAACCTGTTTCTGCAAGGGCCGCATATATTGCTGCTCCGGCATGTCCTTTACTTAGGATAATTCTATCTCTCTCTGCCATTTTGGGATCTTGTGGGTTTACATTAGCAATATCGTTATAAAGGACCGCAACGATATCAGTAACTGACAAAATTGAACCTATATGAGATCCATGTGATATATGAGTCATTTCAATTGCATGACGTCTAATTTTCCATGCAAGTTGTTCGCTTTTCATTACTGTTCCCCCCTATAATTATTGATAAGAACCTAATTGGTGTATGTGTTTCAACAAAACAAATCATTTTAACAATTAGCAGCGGCCCCAGTACTCCGGCAAAAAACATTAGTATCATAACTATCAAAACATTTATATGTAAAATGCGATTTGCAAAAACTTCAACTACTACTTGGCAAGGCCATGAAAGCAAAAAGATTGGGTAAATATTTTGATTAAGTGTTTCTGCAACCCGAATCTGTTTAAAATGTAATTTACCGCTTATCCATATAGTTAATAAAATCATAAGTAATGCGGTGACCAATCCGATAGCGATATGAATGAATGAGTTATCACTTTCTATTATTTGAATAATTAAAGCAGCTGGCAAACAAATCCATATGAATTTGAAGGGCATAATATATTTTTCAAATTCTTCAGTCTTGGCAATAAACATACCCAAAATATAATAGAATATAAAATTTTTAATATCGTTGATCCCAAACCAGCTTGTCATTGGCGGCAGAAATAAAAGTATAATTCCCACAACTAACAAAAAATAGAGTGTCTTGTAACTTTTCTCTAATACTTTAATAATTAATACTGACAATACCGCAAAAACAAAAATCATCGGAAGAAACCAAAAGTGACCCCAAATATTCTCTCTGGGCACTAAAAATATTCGGATTAAATAGTTTGCAGTAATTTCTACTTTGTCATTTATGTAATTTTTCATTAGGACTTTAGGGGCAATGCCAATAATCGATAAAATAGCGTATGGAATTAATAGTTTAAGTGCACGATTTTTAATAAAATTTAGACTCCCATACTTTTTAATGCTGTCAGCTTTGACGACCAGAAAGCCGCTAACAAAAACAAAAAGTGGCATATGAAAACAATAGACGAAATTCTTAATTGATTCTAATAATGCCGGAATGTATACATTGAACGGATATGAGTGTCCAAAAACAACCAAAAGGCAACCTATTACTTGCGCGTTTGCAATATATACAATCTTTTTTTTCATAAAGCAGAGTCCCCGATTTTCGAAATTGTATTCAGTGACTCAAGTTGCTCCCTTGATAGATGCCAGCCAAAAGCATCCACATTCGATAGGAGTTGTTTCGAAGTTTTAACACCTGCTAACACTACAGAATTATCTATATAGTCCAATATGAATTTTATTGCAATCGATGAAATAGATTTTCCGGTTTGAAAAGAAATCTTTCTCATAACTTCCACGATATCCAAGTTCCTTTTCAATTTTTCACCATGAAAATTAACATAAATATCACTTGAGCGTCTATCATTAGAATCAAATGTTGAATGAATATCATATTTTCCTGTCAATATTCCTTGTCCTAAACTTCCCCATGTCAATGGAGTCATTTCTATTTTCTCCGATAGTTCAATTAAGTCACTTTCGTTTTTTCTGCAAGCCAAACTATATTCATCCTGAAAACTAACAAATTTTCCAGCATTAGGGATAAGTTCAGCACATTCATTCATGTGAATATTTGACAAACCATAATATCTTATATGTCCTTTTTCTTTGATTTTTTCCAATGCAGTTATTACTTCTTCGATGCTTGTTTTACCATCTCGGTAGTGCACTTGATATAAATCAATGTAATCCGTATCTAATCGCCTTAAACTACTTTCAACCGCTAAGTTAATCCATTCAGGACTATTGTCATAAAAGGTATGCCCATTTTCTACTCTTACGCCAAATTTAGTTGCAATAATTGCCTTGTCTCTTTGCCCTTTAAGTGCCTTCCCTAATATCTCCTCAGACTTGCCAAGTCCATATATATCAGAATTATCAAAAAAATTCACTCCATTTTCTATAGCAGTATGTACTGCGTCAAGCAAATTATTTTCAGATACTTCTCCCCATCCATAGCCGCCCATAGGACAACCACCCAAACACAATCTAGAAACCCTTAGATCTGAATTTTTAAGCATTATATATTCCATAATTTACTCATATCCTCTTGGTTTATATTTGTTTAAGTATTTGATAGTTTTTTTCATAACACTTAACAAGGTTTCAAAAAGCAATTTCATATCTGTCTCAAATGAAATAGTTTCGGCATACTTAATCCTAAGCTGATTTTTCTTCGGGAGTACGTATTTTTCATACATCTCATCAGCATTTTCACTACCCACAACTTCATCAAGGTTTATAAATACAATTGAACTATAATCAGTAATTCCCGGTTTAACCTCTAATATTATTTTTTCTTTTTCGCTGTAATGCGATGTGTATTTTAATAGTTCAGGTCTTGGTCCAACAAAACTCATTTCACCACGAATAATGTTAATTATTTGCGCTATTTCATCAAGTTTGATTTTGCGAATAAATTGACCAACTTTTGTTACTCGTTTATCATCCAAAGCTGTTGTTCCACCACCAAGCTTATCCGCATTTTGAATCATTGAACGAAATTTATATATCTGAAATGTTTTGCCATTACATCCACCACGTTCAGATTTATATAGAATTGGTAATCCGGTATCAATTACTATTGCAATTGATATAATAAAATTCAAGGGTAATAAAGCAAAAAACAATATAATTGCAAAAGTAGTGTCGATAAATTTTTTTACAAATCTACAATATATGCTTCTACGATTCGCTGAAGAATATATGCTTTTTTCAACATGGGTATTTTTCATATAATTTTATTATTTACCTCTCGCTTTATATCTTTTAAAAAGATAATAAATGTTGTATCCATCTAATTATTTCTTCTCAACTAACTTACTAGCCTTGCCCTTTTTCGGTGGTTTTGTATCCACGGCCCGGCGTGCATTATTGGCATTTCCTTCACCGTACCCATAGCCATACCCATAACCATACCCATAGCCATAGCCATAACCATAGGATCCGCCCTTGACCTTGACGTTATTGAGAACCGCTCCTATGAGGTTCGCATTTGCGCGTTTCAGTGCTTCGCCGGCGCTCTTCACTTCAGCTGCTGTTGTTACGCCGCTTTTGACGACAAGGACTACGCCATCGCACAGGGGCGAGATAATCTGTGAGTCAGGCACGAGTAAGATAGGCGGCGTATCGACTACAATGTAGTCGAATTCAGTTCGAATCTCCTCGATGAAGGTCTTGAACCGCTCGGAACTTACGAATTTGGTCGTATTAAGGGGCTTCCGGCCGGCTGTGATGATGTACAGGTTCGGTATATTGGACTTGATGAGGTACTGTCTCCAGTCGGCATTCTGGCTGATGATATCGCTGAGACCATTGGCGTTCACATAGTTAAAAAGCAGATGAATCGTAGCGTTACGCATGTCGGCATCGAGAAGAAGTGTCTTCTTGCCGGAGGCGGCCATGGCAGCGGCCGTGTTGGCCGATATCGTAGTCTTTCCTTCATTCGGAAGAGACGAGGTAACCATCAGACACAAGTTCTTGAGTCCGACGAAGGAGAAGTCAATATTGACCTTGAGCTTGCCGAATATAGCACTGATGGCCATGTCAGATTTGGATTTAGTTGCGGCAGATGTTGTCTCGTGTGCTTTCATCTTTTGTCTCCCTCCTTCTTATTAATCTCTGTCAATGATTGGAACGAATCCGAGTACAGGCACGCCGAGAAGTTCCTGAATCTGTTCTTCCGTCTTGACGGAACGGTCAAGATACTCCAGGAGGAATGCCAGACCGACGCCTATGACAAGTCCGATCAAGGCACCCAATATGACATTGCGCACGCGATTCGGCTCGACCGGTGTACGCGGCAGGGGAGCTTCATCGATGATCTGGACGTTATCCATCTTCATGATTTCCTTGACTTCGCTCTGGAAGATACGAGTCATCGTATTAGTAATGCTCTGCGCAAGAACCGGATCCTCATCCATTACTTGTATGTGGATGATCTCCGTATCGCTGGCAGCTGAAACAGATACCTTGGCACTGAGCTGTGCTGTCGTCATCGGAAGTCCGAGCTCGGCGATCACCTGATCGAGGACACGGTTGGTCTTACAGATGACGCGGTAGGAATCAACGAGCTGCACATTCAGCGTGTAGTCGCTGTAGGTCAGCTGTGAGGCTGTATCGGAAGTCGTCTTCTGATTACTGACGATGACCGTCGAAGACGCCTGGTATACATCATTGAGCACGAACCAGGAATACAAGCCGCTGGCGACCGCCGCAAGAATCGGGATCAGAAGCACAAGACCGATTCTCTTCAATACAATATGAAAGATCTGCTCTATGGATATTTCTGTTGACATCCCTGTCCTCCTGTACGTTTAACCTTGCTGATCTGCTTCATGCAGATTGATAATCATAAATAATCCCGTATATCTTACCTAATATATCTTATCCCTGCAAGGCAATAGGCGACATTTGCTGAAAAGGCACGGTTTGGGCTGCCGACGCGCCTCTTTATAAGTCTTCCTCGTCAACCTGCTGCTCTATCGGGATCGGCCGGTATGTGACAAGAATTTTCTGCAGACAGGCCTTAATGTCCGCTCCGGATTCGATCTGTTCCCAGAGCCATTTCAGGTTCGTTAGGGTCTCTTCCGGCGTAGGATGCTGAGCCAGGCCGATCAGGATACCGCCGGCTGTTGTCTGCTCGGTCCGTTCCTCATCGAGAAAAAGTTCTTCGTAGAGCTTCTCGCCGGGCCTAAGGCCAGTATATTCGATCTTTATATCCACATCCGGCTGATAACCCGAGAGACGGATAAGCATACGTGCGACATCTTCAATCCGGATCGGTTCACCCATGTCGAGAATAAAGATCTCCCCGCTGTTGGCCATGCTTCCGGCCTGAAGCACGAGTCTTGACGCTTCCGGTATCGTCATAAAATAACGGGTAATGTCCTTGTGCGTAACCGTCACAGGACCGCCGTGTTCAATTTGCTTCTTAAAAAGCGGGATTACGCTGCCATGGGATCCAAGAACATTACCGAACCGGACGGCAACGAACTTCGTCGCACTGAAAGAGTTCATATACTGGATCACGTGTTCCGCCATGCGCTTGGTAGCGCCCATGACGCTGGAAGGATGTACCGCCTTGTCTGTCGAGATCAGGACAAATCTCTTGACGCCGAATAAGTCGGCGGTACGGGCTGTATTAAGGGTGCCGAACACGTTGTTCTTAACAGCTTCCATCGGGCTGTCTTCCATAAGCGGCACATGCTTATGAGCCGCCGCATGGAAGACAACGTCCGGCCTGTGTTTCTTAAAGACTTCTTCAAGCCGCCTCGTGTCCCTGACAGATCCGATCTCAACAACGATTTTAAGTCCCGGAAAACGACGGAGCATCTCGAGCTGCAGTTCATATACGTTATTCTCGTAGATATCAAATACGACAAGCGTCGACGGAATGAATATAGCAATCTGCCGGCAGAGTTCAGAACCAATAGAGCCGCCCCCGCCTGTTACAAGAACGCAGGCCCCAGTAATGTATTCGCGGATCCCCGGAGCGCTGATCTCTATTTCCGGCCGTGAAAGCAGATCTGACATCTCAATTTTTCTAAGCTGCATGGCCTGGCCGTGATGGATAATCTCGTTCATGCTCGGCACTGTCTTTACCGAACAAAGGGTCTCCGAGCACAGCTGCAGAATCTCGCGCCGTTCCGTGCCTTTCGCAGACGGTACGCAGAAGATAATGGCGTCTACCTTATGTTTCTCGGCAAGCCTTTTAATATCCTGTCTGTTTCCGGCAACCCTGATACCGCGGATAAAGGTATTAAGCCTATTTGGGTTATCATCAATGATAACGACCGGCTTCATCCTAAGTTCTCTTGACTCAAGAAGCTGGCGGACCACCAGGTCTCCTGTCTCCCCGGCGCCAATGATCATGGCCCGCTCCAATTTCTCTGTGGAGAATACCCGGGTCATCCGGCGCATAATCCGATAACTTACACGGGTGTACCCGATCATCAGGATTAATACGAGACCGCCCGCGATATAGATGGATTGAGGGAGCGTCCTCCCGGCTATAAGCATACCAAAATAGGATATTCCCGTCGCGACAATTATTGCGATGACAATCTTAATAAGTTCATCAATACTCGCCGTCTCCCAGAAACTCCGGTACAGCGAGAAAGCATAAAATATAATGAAGTATATTAAGATTATTGGAATAAGTGTGATCTTGAAAAGGTTCCAAATATCGGAAGGAATATCAGCACCGAACCTCAGAAGAAGGGAAGAAAAATAAGCAAGGAATACGCAGGCTGCATCAACCGTTACTTGTATTAGAATCTTAGTGGTCTTATGCAGCTTAAGATAATTAAGGAGTATCACGATGTAATGTCATCCCCATTTCAGCAGAATAGATTCTGTCAATACTTTTATACGCATAATTTTGATTCTAATATTTTCGATTTGCGCGAAAATATTGGTTTGATCATCGAACCACAGAAGAATACTTTTCAAAGTATATATTTTTTACCTTATATATACAAGTAATGTAACAGAAAATCAATAAAGATTTATTGCATAATTTGTATACATTACAAATCAGTATTCGTGTCATCTGTCCATACCATGTTAGCTTTTCCAGAATATAACAATAGCTGGGTTACATACAGGACAGTGAATGAATATTCATGGCCCTTTTCACGATTTTTCGACAAAAAATTCTCCGGACGGTGATTACCCTCCGGAGAATTCTTGTTTTCTAAGTTCTTGTTATGTTTTTGCTATGCTTTTTGCTGTCTCTCTTGCTGTCTCTCTTGCTGTGTTTCTTGCTGTCTCTCTTGCTGTCTCTCTTGCTGTCTCTCTTGCTGTGTTTTTATCCGCATACGGCCATTTGTTTTCACGCTTTATCTGATCGAAATCTCTATGTCTGCGGACTTCGCCTCTGACAAGTCACCGCCCGTATTGAGCGCAGCTATGGATTCTTCCGAATATTCCAGACCCTTCCCATCATAGTACGCTTCCAGATCCGACTGGACGAAGGTAAACCAGATTGTATATGTACCCTCAGCGAGAGTTACGGTTTCCGATCCGAAGAAAGAGGCGGCCGACATATTGTATACTTCGCTGCCGTCTTCCGCTGTTATCGTCACATCGATAATACCGCGCTCTGTACTCAGGTCATATTCCATCATATAGGGACGGGGAATCGCAACGTCGAATGTCAGGGCAAGCGGCTCTGTGTCTTTGCTGATGCTTACGGTCTCCGTATGATCAAGAACGGGTGTTCCCATAACAGCGGTGGCTATAATGGCGCCGCCGGAGATAAGCATCACAAAAGAAAGTCCGAAGCAGATAAGGACGGGCTTCAGCATGGATCTGCGTTTTTGAGGTGCCGGCGCTGGTTGTCCGGCAGACTGATTTTCAACTGTCTGTGCATCCATTGCCTGTGCATCAACGGGACTCGTATTTTTTGCCGGTACTGCAGCAGTGGCGTCCTTTTTCCTGAGAAGAACCATGCCTCCGAGGATCAGGAAAGGGGTAATGGATCCGATCAGCAGATAGGTTCCAATACTGAGGCCCGACGATAGTGCGGCGGTGGTATCCGCCGCGCTGATGTTCTCTGTGACGCCGGACAAGGCAAAGCTCGCGGTAACGGCCAGCAGATTATTGATAAGATGGAACAAGGCCGGCATCAGAATATTCTCTGTCTTGAGCATGACATAGGTCAGAGCCATACCCAGGATGGCTGTCGCTGCAAAACGGTACACATCCAGATGGAATATGCCGAAGACAAGGCCCATGACCAGGACGATGACCCATTCTTTTCGGATGCTTTTCATGGATGTCATGATGAATCCTCTGTGAAGCGCTTCTTCACAGATCGCCGGCATGACGGCCACCACCAGATAGGCTACAAGCATCGGAACGCTTGTAAAAACTTCATTGAGCGCGACGCTTATCTCTGCCATTCCCTCCGGTGCGAAGAAGGCTACAATGAGCGTGGCAAGAATGCCCAGAAGATAGGTGCCGAACCATAGAAGGATGACACCGAATACCTGGCGCACCTTGGGCTTCTTTACGGGGAACATCGCTTTGAGGTCCACCTTCAGGAGAAGCGCCGCTGCCAGCGCCATTACCAGAAGGATAATCTCCGTAAGAGCTACGCCGCCCATGCCGAGATTCGTCTGGATCGGTACGGCGCCCAGGATCAGGAAAGCGATGACAAGTGCAAACAGGATAATACCGTGATAAGGCTTGATCGTTCTCTTTGGTTCGGTTGTAACCATGTTCTTTTCCTCCGTTGATTGATTGGTCTATTTGCTTATTTGTTTATTTGTTTGTTGGTTTGTTGGTTTGTTGGTTTGTAAATGATTGATTGGTTAATGATTAATTGGTTAATGATTGATTGATTGGCTCAAAAATGAATCATTAGTCGTATAGGGCCCTGTCCTTTTTGAGTCTGCTGATCTGCATCTGTACCGGTCTGAACAAGGTTAGGAAGAAGACGATACCCATTACCGTACAGATAAGGCCTCCGAAAAAGTTGGTCCAGGGTATTGCGATGCATGCAGACTGGGCGCTGTAGATCCATTCAACGACCGAGATCCCGAGATTCATGAGTCCGATCACAAGCTCCATCATCGACATGGCAAACCAGAAATTCCTGACACGTGTGAGATATTTGATCTTCGATTCATTATCCGAATAGATCGCAAAAGGACCGTCGGCCGCCTTTTTTCTCAGATAGACCCATTTCATATACGTCGCTACTACTTCGACGCCGGCGTCTTCGAGAAAACGCATGTACAACTGGCTTTCCGGACTTCCCGGGAACTTCTCAAGAAATTCAATTTGATAGATGTATTTTCCCGGTTCCGTCTCTTCGAATGCATACCGGCACCAGGAATAATCCGAAAGGCTCAGGCCCTTGGCCGCGAGCTCGTTGAGCCAGGCGGTCTCCTTGTCATAATTCCAATAAGCCTTGTGAATAATCTTCTTCATGACTGGTCCCCCCCGGTGATACGGCGTCCATTGGCAAGACGCTCTTCGAGTCTGAGCAGTTCGTCTTCGACCTGCTGTTTTCCAAGGTCTGTAATAACATACTCCTTCTTGCGGCTGTCCCCGCTCACGGCGACCGTCTGGATCCAGTTCTTCTCAAGAAGCGTATTAAGCGCCCCGTACAAAGTACCGGCCCCCAGGATCACACGGCCCCGGCTCCATTCGCCCACCGTCTGCATAATCCCGTATCCGTGCAAAGGCTGGTACAGCGATAGAAGAATATAATAGACAGCTTCCGTCAAACTACCGCGTTCTGAACTTTCAGGCATAATGTTTCCCCCTTACTTTATGATGATAATATCTAAGATGATTCGTTAAGATGATTCGTTTGCTAAGATTTTGATCTGCTTTTGAGTCGGCATACGGTATATCGCTTACCGATACACTTACTATATCGGCATACGATACAGTTGTCAATAGTAGTTTTAAAACTTTCCAGAGAATAGTCCTGTCTCCTTCTCACTCGGACAGGTCCTCGGATCGCTGGGCGATC
>Ga0209100_1000701_pt1 | contig 26871 bp, 25 predicted proteins | sample lystaG_FD_185480 | JGI IMG/M metagenome (GOLD analysis project Ga0209100, IMG submission 185480) | Glacier valley bacterial and archeal communities from Borup Fiord, Nunavut, Canada, to study Microbial Dark Matter (Phase II) -... | ecosystem: Environmental > Aquatic > Freshwater > Ice > Glacier ... | reverse complement strand
GTCTTGGAGGTAGTGATAAACTGGCTCAACTCTTAGCTTTGGAATTGAAACCAAACTTCAGTAATGCACCGTTTGTATTCGCATCTCATCAAAAAGAACTACTTATGAAGACACTTCAATCGGGCAATTTATTTGTTACGGTGGTGGTCAACAAATCGAAAACTGTAAAGAAAGTTGCCTTGAACATTCATAATAAATCATTAAAGCCCACTGTTCTTTTTGCTGATAAAAAAGGAACCGCTTCAGCTCAAACTATTTCAATTTCGCCTGAAGAGACAATAGTAGTTGAATGGAAATAAGTTGATCACTTTAAACTTGCATATTCAATGTCAGAAGGTAATGAACATGCTATTATTCAATTGTGTATTGAAAAGCTGGCCGACCTGAATGGTTCGTCTGTTCGCTTAATTAGTTCACATCCAATTGGTGGCGGATGTATCAATCATGCCTTGAAAATTCAAACCTCGGTTGGTGAATATTTTCTAAAGTGGAATCCTTCAGCGCCTGTTGATTTATTTGTAAAAGAAGCTGAAGGACTGGAGGAAATGAGGACTTTTGACAATCCATTCTTGATTATCCCAAAGGTTGTATGGGGAAAGAAATCTGATGATTGGTCGGGTTTATTGCTGATGGAATATTTGCCACCTGCCACCAATACTTCTGGATTTGATGAACGGCTGGGTAGGGGAATTGCCCAGCTTCACCGCAAATCGGCCTCAGCTTACGGGTTTCATCATTCAAATTATTGCGGTATTACACTTCAGGATAATACATGGTCTAACTCTTGGCCTGATTTTTATGCCAAACAAAGAATCTGGGCTTTGGTTAAGCAAATCATTGCTTCCAGGGGCATGTCGACTGGTAATCAGAAAATATATGAGCGATTGGTTGATAGATTGCCGCAGTTGCTTTCACATCCAACCATTCCATCCTTGATTCATGGCGATTTATGGTCTGGAAATTATATGTACACCACCAATGGTCCTGCATTGATTGATCCTGCCTGTTATTATGCCGATCGTGAAATGGAACTCGGAATGATGAAGCTATTTGGAGGATTCTCACCTGTGGTTTGGAATGCTTACCATAAAGAATTTCCGCTTTCAGATAATTGGCAGGAACGGATTCCAATTTACCAATTGTACCATCTGCTGAATCACTATTTGTTGTTTGGTGGATCTTATGGAGTACAGTCACTGGAAATTGCGAGGAAGTACCTGTGAATCAGGTTTTAAATAGCTTCATGGTGGATACCTTAAATGAATAAATTTAAAGCTTGATATGTCGCATCTGCCATCATCACTCACTATCGGAGCCGTCATTGGTAGGAACGAAGCAATCTGTAAATTCTCTATGTGTGGGATTGCTTCGTGCCTCGCAATGAAGCTCTGATGGTGAACTGATGATACCAGAAACGTTATTTCAAAGTTAACGAAACACTATTAACATTCCTTCGATCTAAATGTAAATCAAGCGAAAGCATTCAGAAAACTGATTTTAATCAAATACAACTACACCTACACTCCTTTTTCATTTCCGACAATCCGACAATCCGACAATGCACTCAATATCAAACTTCCAAGACCTAATGCTATAAATCAATACTTTAGCCGATTATCTTTATAAATTGATAATGTACTATATTTGAATTAACGTAATGTACATGTGGAATCTTGCGAGTTTTAAAGTGCTTAAAATCAATACTAAAATAGCACAATTTATTGTGAATTTTTAAAATGGCTGCGCTATACTTTACGAAAGTCTTGTAAATTTAAAAATACGATTGTCGGATTGTCGGATTGTCGGATTGTCGGATTGTCGGAAAAGAAGTATTCCAAGGATTTCTTCTATTCTGGTGGGGAACTTTTTGCTGAAGGCCTATAAGCTCCATGGAGAGGCCATACGTTAATCGGGAAGTGCGTTGAATAAGAAGTGATTGAATCTTATTATAATACAGCACTAACTTTTGAACCATTGACTTGTTTTTTAATCTATGATTCTATCAAACTCAGGTTATTAAATGAAATGTTATTTCGACCTTTGATGAATTAATTGAAGAAATTATTATGAGTGATTTAATAAATAAAGCGAACCAATCATCTATAAAAGTTCACCGTAACTATTACTTGCTTGGTCTTTTTGGAATTGCAATGGGAGCTCTTGAAGCAATCGTTGTCGTTTACCTTAGACAGATTTATTATCCACTGGGATTTGATTTTCCTTTGACTCTTATCTCCCCACAAATGATTGCTGTCGAATGGTTAAGAGAAGTTTCCACAATTATAATGCTCCTTTCTATTGGAATGATTGCAGGTAAAAATTCCCTTCAAAGATTTGCCTGTTTTCTCTACTCCTTTGCCATCTGGGATCTGTTTTATTATGTGTGGTTAAAGCTGTTGTTAAACTGGCCTTCCTCATTTTTGACTTGGGATATATTGTTTCTCATTCCGATACCGTGGGTAGGACCCGTGCTGGCTCCTGTAATTTGTTCATTAACAATGATACTTTTTTCAGCAATTATAATTTATTCTCAGGAAAGAGGTGCTGCTTTCAAAATTCAATCACTTGAATGGAGTTTGATTTTCAGTGGAGTCATTATTATGCTGGGTACATTTATGTGGGATTATTCCGAAATAGTTCTAAAAGAAGGTACTATTTCAAAGTTTTGGTCTCTGGCCAATGATGAGCATTTTCTAAAAGTCTTATTAAGCTACAATCCAACACATTTCAACTGGGTTGCATTTATGATCGGAGAAATTATTATTTTATGTGCTATTGCACTGATGTTTAGACGAGTGGAATCAAAATAATCTTACTTATTTTCATAGCAAAAAAAAGGTTTATTTGCCTGGTCTTCTTTGTGAATTAAGTTTAAAATGGAAACAGGATAGCAATCTTATCGTATGTTCTTTTTCGTTTATAGTATAAAAGAGTGAATACGGAAATACATTAAGTACGATAGTCTTGACATTTCTATAGCAAATCTTAAAATGTGGATTTAAGGATAAAATAGTGTAGGTTTCATTGAGGGATGAAATGAAATCCCTTGGAGCATCGGAACTACGAATTGAATAATAATAATCTATGGCATCTTCAATCTCTTTTTGAGCACGCGGCGAAATAAAGATTTTATAAGCCATACTTATTTTTCAATCGATCCATTGATTCATTTATGGTAAGATAAGTTGCTTCATCTTCTTCCAAACGGTCATTCAGCATGGACTTCATTTCGCTCGGGAGTTCAGTTTCATCTTCATTCTCTTTCACGATAATGGTTATTGGCTTTGATTTGAATTTCGCTTTAATAGAATCTAATATTTCTGCCGGTATCTCTTGAGCTGATAAAAAATGATAGGTGGTGTGCATAATTAAGTAATTGAAATTTAATAATAAACAATTAATAAGACTCAATTATTGATAATTTTATAGGTTAACAGATCTCCCAATAAATAACTTCTATTGCTAATATAAAACGATTTTAAAATAAATATGTTGCAAAAATAAACTATTACAATCCACTTTATCTATATGGAATTTTTAAAGGATAAAGTATATAAATGATTGGTTGTTGTTTTTTGTTAAATCACTTATTCTAACACACTACAACTCCACCAGCCTGTTCTTAATAGCATAAACTACCAATTGTGCTGTATTTTTGCTTTCGCTCTTTTCAAGTATGTTTGCACGGTGCTTATCTACAGTGCGTTTGCTGATAAATAACTTATCAGCTATTTCCTGATTGGAAAGTCCCTGACAGATCAATATCAGGATTTCCATCTCCCGCTCCGAAAGATCAGAATGAAATTCTTTACTCTTGGGTGCTGACTTTAAACTGTTTACCAGGTTTTGAAGTAATTCGGATGAGAAAAATGATCCTCCTTCATAGACCATGTCCAGCGCTGTTTTGACTTCCTTAATATCTGAATTTTTAAGAACAAATCCTTTCACCCCTGCATTCACCATTTTATAGTAATAATCCTCTTCTCCATACATCGACAAGGTAATGATCTTAAGATCAGGGTATTTCTCATGGGCAATGGTAGAGGCTTCAATACCATCCATTACAGGCATGTTGATATCCATTAATACCACGTCAGGAACCAACGTATCGAGGAGTTCAAGAAATTGTTTCCCGTTGGCCGCTTCAGCTATTACATGGTAGTTTTCTATGTTGTTCAAAAGAATCCGAAGGCCATTTCGGAAAAGTGTATGATCATCAACAATGATCACTTTGCGTTTTAATTGATTACTCGTCATGCATCATTACTTTTATGGTTACAAAAGTCCCTTTTTTGTCTTCACTTTCTATTTTGATTTCGCCTTTAAGCGAGTTGATACGCGAATAGATGTTCGAGAAGCCCATTCCCGTACCAGAAGGCTGGTTAATTACTTTGTTCACATCAAAACCTTTACCGTCATCTTTGTAAACGATAGAAAGGTATTCGCCGTCTTTGGTCAAAGATAAGTCGATCTTTTTGGCTTTGGCATGTTTAATGGTATTATTTATTAACTCGCAAACGACACGGTACAAAACAACTTCCACATTGTTGTCGAACCGTTCATCCTTGAGATCCGATTCAAGATTAATTTTGATGGTGCGGGCAACATTTATTTTGTTGGAAAAATTGTTCAGTGCCCTTATCAATCCAAAGTTATTTAAAATATGAGGGCTAAGATTATCAGAAATTTCCTTCAGACTTTTAATGGCCTCATTGATAACCAGCTCAGTGTTTTCAACGAGTTCACTCGAGATATCATCATGTTTAATTTGTGCCAGTGACGAAATCGACATTTTAACAGTCGAAAGCAAAGGTCCCAATCCATCATGAAGGTCTTTGGCAAATCGCTTACGTTCTTTTTCTTCAGTTTGAATAATGGTATTCAGAAACATTTTTTCAGTCATTCGCCTTGAATCTTCTACGCGCTTCATGTATTTGAAAATCTTTTGGATCATGAATACGCCGATGGCAAAAGCCAGCGAGGTGATTACTCCTCCCCAGACAAATATTTCGCGGTAATCCTGAGGCTTAATGTTGCTCACATAAGGGAGAAATTCAACCAGCCGCATAACGGCCATAATGATGAATCCAATTGTAAGTAGCATCCACGAAAAATTGAACTTGGTTACCCTTGTCAATTTTATAGCGACACCTACTGCAAAAAATTGCAGGATGATGGCAATTACAAACAATATTTTCAGGATCATAGTAAAATATTTTGAGTCCTCACAAAGTTACTTTTTGATTGTGATGAACCTACACAAAGTTACATTATTGAATGATACCTATCCACCTTTATTAGTGAATCTAATTTATGCAGAATCTGGACCAAATAATCTCTAATGTGGAGTAATCGTTAAACTGAGGCTTCTTGCATCAGTATTTCATCATTGTGGCCATTAAAATAAGGCGTCCCTATGGCAATGATGCATCCTGATTAATATTCCTTTGCGTTCGTTGCGTTAAAATAATCCGTTGAGTTTGCCGGGAGTACTTTTTGTTTTATTCTATTCGATGATTTGGTTGATCCTTCGAATTAATTCCTTGTATTTATCAATTTTAAGGCTTGATACTTTTCCTTTGATTAACCTTTCCTCAAGGACAAAAATCTTATGTACACGAATGTAGCTTTTAACAGGTAAACTCTCTGTTACATCATCATTTGTAATAGGGATACTAAGCTTATCTTGTTTTAACTTTGAGGTGATTTGAACAATCATTACATCTCCGGATTGATGAACCGTATCGTTCGAAATAACTACTGCCGGACGAAGTTTATACCCTTTATTGTCGGTAAATGGAACAGGAATGATAACAATATCGCCTTTAGAAAAATTCATTTATGTGCATTTTTCAGTTTTTCCTGTGCCCAGTTATCCCATATATCATCTTCTTCACTTTTCCACTCTTTTTCAAGTGAACTTTCAGATAGAACAACAAAAGGCACTTCTTCCTTTTCTTCAACGATCTCGATACTTTTTACATCGTTAAGTTTTAAAAGAAGTTTTTTAAGAAAAACTGCTGATTTTCTGCTTTTTGGTGTAATTACTATGGTTTGCATTACTTATTATTTTTATCAAAGATACATGAAAAATCCCAAATTATTCAAGGTCATTTTTATTCATGCCATCATCGCAAAATGTTTTTCATACTGCGTGCGCGGCAAGAACCGTTTAACGGATGGCCATTGATGCTTAGAGGATTGTGGCTATTTAAAAAATAGCTTGCAATAACGTACTAATTATAGTTCCTGATAATCCTTATTGACATTGCGATATTTATTGCTTGACACAACACTGGCGGCACATTTTGAGATAATAATATGAGATCTCTAAAAAAGTTGAAATTCCTTTGTATTTTTGTATCCGTAATATAATAATATGACACTGGTATATCCTGATAATTTTGAATCTAAGATAGGTTTTGATAAGATACGTGATTTGCTTAAAGGCCGATGCCTGAGTGATTTGGGGAAAGAATTGGTCGATGAGATCCGGTTTATAAGCGATTTCGATCAGTTAAAGGAAGATCTTTCACTGGTTGACGAATTTGTATACATTCTCCGTGTGATGGAGAATTTTCCTACCAGCTATTACTACGACCTTCGTGAAGCGCTTGGAAGAATAAGAATTGAAGGCCGATTTCTTGAAATGCAGGAATTATTCGATCTAAAACGTTCACTTGAAACAATTTCAGGAATTGTAAGATTTCTCAAAATAGCTAAAGAAGGGCAATTCCCTTGCCTCAAACGTTTGTTGTCGAATGTTCAGGTTTATCCTTTTGTGATGGAACGTATTGATGTCATTCTGAACAAATACGGAAAAATAAAGGACAATGCTTCTCCTGAACTGGCTCGCATCCGCAAAGAATTGATTAGCAAGCAATCTGGAGTTTCTAAACGTCTCCATGCTATTTTGAAAAAGGCACAGGACGATGGTTTGGTAGAAGATGATGCCTCGGTTGCCATTCGCGACGGACGCGCTGTAATCCCTGTTTCATCGGCTTTTAAACGCAAGTTATTAGGAATTATACATGATGAATCATCTACCGGCAAAACGTCTTACATTGAGCCTGCCGAGGTGGTGGAACTTAACAATCAGATTCGGGAACTGGAATATGCTGAACTGCGTGAAATTGTTCGCATTCTTACCAACTTTTCCAATGATATCCGCCCTTACTTGCCAGATTTATTGTTAGGATATGAATTCCTTGGAAAGATTGATTTTATTCGTGCCAAAGCCATTTATGCCAACGATATTAATGGCATCAAGCCATATATGGAAAATAAATGCCAGCTGGAGTGGGAGGGTGCTGTCCACCCATTGCTGATGCTGGCTTTGCGTCGTGAAAACCGGAAAGTGGTTCCCCTGAATATTACGCTCACCCCTAAAAAACATATCTTATTGATTTCCGGACCGAATGCCGGAGGAAAATCTGTTTGTCTGAAAACTGTTGGTCTGTTGCAATACATGTTGCAGTGTGGCTTGCTGATCCCTTTAAAAGAAACCAGTGTGACTGGTATCTTTGACAAACTTTTCATTGATATTGGAGATGAACAATCCATTGAAAATGACTTAAGTACGTACAGCTCGCATTTGATGAACATGAAGTTCTTCCTCAAAAATTCAAATGAGAAAACATTGGTATTGATAGATGAATTCGGTACTGGTACGGAGCCCATGTTGGGGGGTGCCATTGCTGAATCTATTCTGGCACAGCTGGATCTGATGAATACATTTGGAGTAATTACCACTCACTATACCAACCTGAAACACTTTGCATCATCAGCCGAAGGGATTGAAAATGCTGCCATGATGTACGACTCAGCCTTAATGGAACCTCTTTTTCAACTTGATATTGGAAAGCCCGGCAGTTCATTTGCCTTCGAAATTGCCCGCAAAATAGGCCTCCCGGAGTTCATTCTTCAGGCTGCTACTGAAAAAATAGGCGTTGACCATATCAATTTCGACAAGCACTTGCGTGATATTGTGCGCGATAAACGCTACTGGGAAACCAAACGCCAGAAAATCAGGACTGTGGAGAAGTCGCTCGATGAGCTGGCTGAGAAATATGAGACTGATTTAACTCAACTCGACAAACAGCGCAAGGAGATACTTCTGAAAGCCCGTCAGGATGCAGAACGTATATTGTCAGAAGCCAATAAGAAGATTGAGAATACCATCCGTGAAATTCGTGAAAGTCAGGCTGATAAAGAAAAGACCAAGCTGATTAGGGCCAAACTAACTGAGTTTAAACAAGAAGTTATTGAATCGACTAATTCAGGTGACGATTTTATTGAAAAGAAGATTCAGAAACTGAAAGAAAAAGAATCGAACCGCAATGAAAATCGGGCTGTCAGGAAAGTTCCTGCACCCAAATTAAGTGTTCCAGAACCTGAAGTATGGAAAGTTGGCGACAAGGTTTTATTGACAGGGAACAATAATGTGGGTGAAATCCTGGAGTTGAATGATAAAAATGCAGTGGTTGCATTTGGTCAGATTCGTACTTCTGTGAGTAGGGAGAAGCTCCAAAAAATCACCAACAATGAAGCCAAAAAAGTACAACGCACTTACAACCAGACCTTGCCAAATATCAACAAGGGGTTGAGTGAAAAGCGACTCAATTTCAAATCAGAAATTGATGTACGTGGCCAGCGGGGTGAGGAAGCTATACAAACCATTCAGGCATTTGTAGATGATGCCATTATGCTCGATTATAGTGAAATACGAATTCTACATGGCAAAGGAAACGGCATCCTAAAGGAAATGATCCGCAATTATCTGAAGTCGGAACCTATTGTTAAATCAATGCGTGATGAGCATGTTCAATTTGGTGGTGCCGGAATCACAATTGTCGAACTGGGATAATGTCATCGTATTTGAGAACTGATATAATGTCGTGTCAATTTATATAATGTGCAGCACTAATCAAGGTCGTGTGGTACGATGATCGGAACGTCATTGCGAGGAACGAAGCAATCTCACATAACTACATGATTGACAGATTGCTTCGTTACTCGCAATGATGTAACCAGGGCCACAAAAAATAAGAATAGGAAATACTTAATATAAGTTAATTAAAGTTGGTAAAGGTATTGATAATTAAGGCCAACTGGTAGGAGCTGGTAGGCACAAATGTGGGAATAATTTAATGTATTTACAAATAAAAATACCCGCGATATAAGTATATAGAAATAAATACTTGGAGCATTTATTTGCCGATCCCTAAAGCTTACAATTATTTGAAGATTATTGAATGATTATTTTAAAACTATTCGTTGATTAATCAAATATATATATACCATCTATGAATAGTCTTCGAATAGTCTTCGAATAATCTATGAATAGTCTTAAGTTTAATCCCTTGAATTCGAACTTAATACTTTAAATCTGGCAATGTAAATTAAATTGTTTTGATGCTCAGATTGCTGATAATGCAATGATCCTATTTCAGCACATCATGCTCGGTTACTATAAACGCATACGTTTGTTGACGAGCGCAACAATTCCAGATCAACTCATAAAAGCTGATCCATAAATTTCAAAAAATGAACTGGGAAATAGTAAACTGGTAAGAGTAAAAAAGAAAAAAGGCTGCCACTTTGGGATCGTGACAGCCTTTAAATATTATAAACTTTTCAGGTAAGAGTTGATGTTGGATTCAATTCTTTCCTGGATATTATCTAAATCAGATTTGACAAATGGATCGCCAGTGATGCTCTCAAAGAGTTCGATGTATCTTTCGGAAACGGATTGAACAAATGCTGCATCCATCGTTGGTACAACCTGGCCTTCATGGCCCTGGAACCCATTATCCATCAGCCATTGACGGACGAATTCTTTGGATAGCTGCTTTTGATTTTCTCCTTTGGCAAGGCGCTCTGCATAGCCTTCAGAATAAAAGTAGCGTGATGAATCGGGGGTGTGAATTTCATCAATCAAATAAATCTGATCGTTTTTCTTGCCAAACTCGTATTTGGTATCTACAAGTATCAATCCTTTTTCAGCAGCAATGACTGTACCTCGACGAAATATTTCACGGGTGTAATTTTCGAGTGCTTCATAATCTTCCTTGCTCACAATGTCTTGTTCGATAATTTCTTCTCTCGAAATATCTTCATCATGGCCCTCGTAAGCCTTGGTGGTAGGGGTCAAAATTGGCTCTGCAAATTTTTGGTTCTCCACCATCCCGTCAGGCATCGGTATTCCACATAAAAGCCTTTTGCCACTGCGGTATTCACGCCATGCATGACCGGTTAAATAGCCACGGATCACCATTTCAACTTTAAAGGGTTCACAATGATGGCCAACCGTCACATTGGGATCGGGTGAAGCAATTTTCCAGTTGGGAACAATATCAGAGGTGGCATCCAGAAACTTGGCTGCTATCTGGTTTAATACCTGACCTTTATAAGGAATTCCTTCAGGCAAAACAACATCGAAGGCTGAAATGCGATCGGTCACTACCATTACCAGGTACTCGTTGTCGATGTTGTATACATCTCTCACTTTTCCATGATAGACGTTTTTCTGTCCGTCAAAATTAAAATCTGTTCTTGTCAAAGCTTTGCTCATTTTTATTCAGTTTTATCTATTTTGTATTTATCTTTTTCTTTTTCACGACGTAACATTTCATACGCATGGTGCTTCTCATAAGCAAGTACGATGTCCCGCACCAATTTGTGACGCACGATATCTTTTACATCGAATTGAACGAAGGAGATATTGGGAATATTTTTAAGTATTTTCTTGGCAAGTATCAATCCAGAGGGGCTTTGGAAAGGCAAGTCGATCTGTGTTTCATCGCCTGTAACAACAAACTTGGTATTGAGGCCCATACGGGTGAGAAACATTTTCATTTGAAGTACAGTGGTATTTTGTGCTTCGTCGAGTATCACAAAGGCATTGGAGAGCGTACGGCCACGCATAAATGCAAGGGGTGCAATCTGAATAATTCCATCCTTCATAAATTCTTCCAGCTTTTTTGCGGGTATCATATCCAGAAGGGCATCATAAAGTGGTTGCAGATAAGGATCTATCTTTTCTTTCAGGTCACCTGGCAGAAATCCAAGGCGTTCACCGGCCTCAACAGCTGGCCTGCTAAGGATGATGCGTTTTATTTCACGGTTTTTCAATGCACTGACAGCCATTGCGATGGCAGTATAAGTTTTACCGGTTCCGGCAGGCCCAATGGCGAAGATGAGATCAGACATTTTACAGGCATCCACAAAAACCTTTTGATTTGGAGTCCTTGCCCTGATTGCTTTTCCATTGATGCCAAACAGAAGCACATCCTTCTCTTCGTCAATGGTTTCAATGGTCCCTTCTTCATCCATAAATACCTGGTTGATAATTTCATCGGGCAATACATTGAACTGATTGTAATGATTTAAAATTAAGTGGAACTTACTTTCAAAGCGAAGAATTTCTTCATCATCGCCCTTAAGGATGACATCATTGCCACGATACACGATAACCAATTTGGGAAAGAAAGATTTAATCATGTTCATTTTGGCATTGTTCACACCGAAGAACTCCAGCGGATCAATACCTTCCAGATGAATTAGTTTTTCAAACATAGATGATTGCCTCATTTGGTATATTGCAAAAATAAGCCTTTTTAACAGATTTTTCACTCTGTTTCGAACTTTTGTGTACATTTGTCTGAGAATAGGTTTCCGATTTTCGGAATGTAAAAGGGAAACAGGTGAATCCATTAAAAAGGATGATTCCTGTACAGTTCCCGCTGCTGTAAGTCCTGTAAACTTTTTAACAATGATCCACTGTCCATTTTCAATCGGGGCGGGAAGGGGTTAAAAGGGGGATGAGTCAGAAGACCTGCCTGTTTTAACCTGGATTTTGAGGCTTTCGGCGAAAAAGCAAAAAACCGTATACTTTTCATGTTTCATTTCTGAAAAGCTGCAAAATCCATTCATGTTTAAGATTTTGTAGCAAATGAATCAACTTTTATTCATCCGTAAGACGTTTGTCATCAGTATTTTGATGCTGATAATTATGGAAACCCAAGGGCAGTTTGCTTCCCGGGTATCCGACTATTTGCCAGCCCCCGGACAATATACCAATGCTGATTTTATAGGTATTCCAACCGCTGCACAGTCTCTGGTGGGAACCAATCGGGGAATGATAAGCCTTGGTGCATTTGGGGGGTCAATTACTCTCGAATTTACTTCAGGAATTAAAAATGATCCCAATAATCCTTATGGAGTTGACTTTACGGTCTTTGGAAATCCAACATCCACATGGTCAGAGCCTGGAATCATTCAGGTAATGAAGGACGAAAATAAAAATGGACTTCCTGATGACACCTGGTACGAGATTGCAGGAAGTGACCATTATTGGAATACCACGATTTCAAATTATGAAGTGACCTATCAAAACAGCGGCTTAAATACCGCAGTTGATATACATTGGACTGATAATCAAGGAAAATCAGGTATTATTCCTGAAAATAGTTTTCACCTGCAGAGCTATTACCCCAAGTCTGATTTATTTCCCAATGTGGCGACTGATAAATATATGCTGAAGGGAACGAGGCTTCAGGGGCAAATTGATTTGTCGATTCCTGGAGTGGTACATTCTTATTCCAGGGCCTTTGGATATGCCGATAATACTCCGGTTATTTCTATCAACGAAAAGTTGCCCGATAACCCTTATACCAAAGAAATTGAAGGCAGTGGTGGCGATGCTATTGATATAGACTGGGCGGTTAATCAAGAAGGAAATCATGTAAATCTGGATGAAATACATTTTATACGGGTTTATACAGGCATGAACGCATTGGTGGGTTGGTTGGGAGAAATCTCGACTGAAATTACTGGTATCCGGGATGTGGAACCTGCCTCAGTAAATGGATCGCAATCGATGATAGTGATACAAAATCTTCCACCAAAAATCAGGATGGGTGAAATCCTTACCATCAATGCCTTATTATTTGAATCAGGCATTAAAGCTGATAATGCACTGATTAATTGGTCGGTAAGTAATCCGGAGTTGGCAGTTATTGAAAATGGACGATTGAAGGCTTTACAAAATGGAAAGTTCCTTCTAAAAGCTTCATCTGCTTTAAATTCAGCAATCTATGCAGAAAAGGAATTGGAAATTTATTCAGCAGGGAAAGCTGTTATAACACTCACAACCAGGAGCGTAAAGGTGAATGACAAACTTCCATTGACAAGCAAATTGACTGATCAAAATGGGAATATTCTTACAGGAATTGCCCCCAAGTGGAGAATTGACAACTCCTCAGTTGCAGAAGTGATTCAGTTTGACGGAACTTATTACCTCCAGGGAAAACTTTCAGGAAATTGTTGGTTGTACCTTGAATCAGTTGAAATTAAGTCACTTCGCGATTCCTTAGAAATACAGGTTCTTCCTGAATCAATCATGAAAAAGGTTTTTATTTCAGTTAAAACTATAGATAGGACCTTAATTCCACGCCATTCAATTTGGGTTGAGACTGTTGATTTGACTTCCAAAGTAAATGGGGCGCAAACGACTTATCCATTGACTGATACCTCGTTTGTTTCCCTTGCTGATGTCGTAGTGGCTGCATACAAAAATACGGAATTAGAAAATGATTGGGCCTTTCGGGATGATGCTGAAGGTGGGTCAGCCCTTTATTTATGGAAGATTCCGGAAATCGAGGAAGGCTCAACAGCTTATCATTTTGGATATGGAGGTTCGCGCACTTCTACTTCCTACCGCAAAACATGGGTAGTCATGCTAAATCAGCAACCATTCTCAACGGGATTGGACAAAATTAAAGTGAACAACAATGATGAAATTCTGATATATCAAATTGCGGACAACCTAACTCCCTGGTCGATAACACATTTGACTACAGGCTCAGACTCTTTAAAGCTGAACCAGGAAGTTGATCTTCAACTCATGAAATATTTTTGTTCAATGAATCAAAATCGGTTAGTTTCGATCAATTCATCTGACGTCCTTGCGTATCAGACCGTTCAACTCAACTTGCAAAATTCAACCAAAAGTGCTACTACATACACCACTGATGAATTCGGGAAACTCACCGTAACTTTGGATAAACCTGGTGAATATCTATTTCTTTCGGGCATGGATGCCTCGAAACTGTTTGTTGAATCAACGACTGGAAATACAATTAATTACGCAACTATAATTTTATGTAAAGTATATCCAAATCCTTTCACCGATCATCTCAAAATAGAATGCTCATCAATTGTTAAATCGGTTGAAATTGCTGATTTGCAGGGAAGGATCGTTTATTCTGAACCCTATTCACAAGCAAATATTGATGTGTATCATTTGCCTTCAGGATTTTATATTTTAAAAATAAAATCAGGGAACCAGGTCTATCAGCAGAAATTAATCAAACAATAATCTTGTGAAGGCACCAGGAAGAGGTCAATGGAATTTATTGGCCAAAGCTATGTTTATCCTATTTGTGATGATGCCGTCAGTAAATGCTGAAGCACAGAAGCTTAATGATACCATTTCAATGAATGAAGTGCAGATTCTGGGCAAAAAAACGATCGGTGAAGTAGGAACAATGACTACCCATATCGATACCCTGGTACTTCAAATGCTAAAGACACAAAACATTTCAGAACTGCTATCTTCTTATACTCCTGTTTTTATAAAGTCTTATGGAAGAGGCTCATCCGCCACAGCATCATTCAGAGGAACGGCTCCTTCACATACACAAGTATACTGGAATGGACTGAAAGTAAACTCTATGATGCGTGGGGATGTTGATTTTTCACTCTATCCCGTTTATTTTATTGATGATTTGATTTTACAACATGGCGGAAGTTCATTGCAATCGGGTTCTGGAGCGTTGGGTGGCAGTGTTTTAATCAACAACAAGCCCGATTGGACTGATCGTTTCAGTATTCGGTATGTTCAGACAATTGAAAGCTTTTCAACCAATAAAGAATATCTCAACCTCGGTTATGGAAAAGGCAAGGTTCAATTTAAGACACGGCTATTTTCGGATCGCAGTAAGAATGATTTCCCTTATTTTAACTATGGTGTTTTGCCCATGCATCAGGATGTTCAAAAGAAAGCTGGATATAGTAAATCCGGATTACTACAGGAAGTATATTTTAGATTCAAAAATCAGACAGTTTCTGCAAAGTTATGGGCTTATCAAAGCAATCGGAACCTTCCGCAGCTGATGTCGTTTGAAGGTGATACGCGAAATGAAACACAGAAAGATAAGAATTTAAGGGCAGTTCTTAATTGGAAATACATTAAAGAAAAAAGTAAGGTAGAATGCCTGGTAGGTTTAAATATGAGTCAATTAAACTATTATAGATCAAGTACTGAAGCTGATTTTGTCAATTTTGACAGCCGAAGTAAAGAGAACAGTTTTACCAATCAGTTGAACTATGACTGGAACCCGAAGAAGACTTTGAGTTTTAACTGGTCGTTGAATACTTCTTACAGCACGGTCTCTTCCTTTGATGATGTTCAGAAAGTTGGCTATGATCAGGATCAATTGACATTTTCACTGCTCAATTCGACTCATATTCAGTTATTTAGTGATTGGGCAGTTTCATTTTTATTCCGAAGTGAATGCTATGATGGCCGGTTAATTGGATTCATTCCATCCTTTGGAACTGAATATTGGCTGGATAAAAGGCAAATTAGTTCTCTGAAGATGAACCTTTCAAGAAATTATCACCAGCCAACCCTAAATGATTTATATTGGATTCCAGGTGGCAATCCAGGTTTGAAACCTGAAGATGGATTTTCAGGTGATCTGGCATTTGCCTACAAACAAAGTAGTGGCGATGCTGCATTTTCTTTTCAGATTACGGGATTTGCTTCATTGATTGATAATTGGATTGAATGGAGACCATCGCTTAGTGGTGCCAATTATTGGGAGGCAGGCAATCTTCGGAAAGTGTTTGCAAGAGGAGCTGAAATTCAGGCTTCGAAACAAATACTAACTGCGAATGTCCTGCAATTTAATTTGAGGGGCAATTATTCGTATACTGCCACCTCAAACATTGATGCTGTATCTTCGGTTGATGAATCGAGGGGTAAACAATTGATGTACATACCAAAACACAAAGCAAATTTGTTTGCTGAAACCGATTTTAAGGGTTACTATCTGAAAATAAACATACCCTTTACGGGGAAGCGGTACATTACAAGTAACAATCTGGAATCGGACTATGAACAGGTGCTAAATCCCTATTGCCTGGTCAATCTGACAATGGGAAAAAAATTTGATTGGAATCGTTTGATGGCTAATGTATCACTTAATGTGGAAAATTTAACCAATGAAGATTACATGGCTATTTTATGGCGACCTATGCCGGGAAGATACTATTCGTTAACCGTCCAAATTCAATTTAGAAAATGAAGCAGCTTTTTTTTATACTGATTTGTACAATTGGATTTTATTCGTGTTCTAAGAGCCCTGTCGATACAGTGTTTTTTGATTTTACGGGCAACCGTGGTGTGTATATCATCAATGAGGGCAATTTCATGTTTGGAAACTCATCGTTGTCATTTTATGACCCTGATACCAAAAAGGTGGTTAATCATGTATTTCAGGCACGTAACGGGGCTCCTTTGGGCGATGTGGCTCAATCGATGACCATCTATAACAACTTGGGATTTGTGGCAGTAAACAATTCAGGAAAGATATATATCATCGACAGTAGTACAGCTATATTTAAAGGAAGTATCACTGGATTGAGTTCTCCAAGGTATATTCATATCATCAATTCCCAAAAGGCCTATGTCACTGATTTATTTGCCCGTAAGATCACTATTTTTAATCCGTCTACCTTTCTGATAACGGGTGATATTTCAGTCAGCAATTCTACATCAGAATTTACCCAACATGCGACCGAACAAATGATTCAATATAAAAATCTGGTATTTACCAACTGCTGGTCGTACGATAATAAAATACTTGTAATAGACACGGAAACAGACCAATTGATAGATTCAATTGAAGTGTTTAAACAACCCAACAGCATGGTAATTGACAAGGATAATAAAATATGGGTATTGACTGATGGTGGATTTGAAGGCAATGCGTATGGCTATGAAAGACCCGGATTGTTAAAGATTGATGCCGAGACCCGTGAAATTGAACGGACTTTCAGATTTGCATTGGGCGAACATCCGCTAAGCCTTTGCTTGAATTTTAAGAAAGATTCTCTCTTGTTTTTAAACAGGCATGTTTGGAAAATGGCCGTTACTGATAAAAAACTTCCCGAACAACCTTTCATCTTGTCAGCCTATACCAATTTATATGGCGGTTTTTTTAGTCTGGCAATTGATCCATCGAATTCTGAAATCTATATAGGTGATGCAATTGATCATGCCCAAAATGGGGTTGTACATCGTTACGATCCTTTAGGACAACTGATTGATGAATTTAAAGTAGGAATTTCGCCTGGTGGATTTGCCTTCAAAACAGAATGAGACTGTAAATATTAAGTTACGTTTCCGTCAAAATGTCAAAACGTCAAAATGTCAAATGCCATTTCCTCTTTCCTCTTTCCTCTTATTTAAGCCCGTTATTCATGAGAAATGAGAAATTGACGTTTTGACGGAAATTGCGGAACAGATAACTTATAACTTGAGTTCTATATAACAGTACGATAGAATAGAGGTTTTATTTAACTCTATTTTGAAGCGTTTGAAGCGTTTGAAGCATTTGCAATGTTTGCACATCTGGTAGTTTGTTTGATTTTCCGTTCAATGGGTTTGTTTGTTTGTTTGTTTGTTTATTTTGAGAAGGGAGAAAGTGAAATAAGGGTAAAAATGCAAACTTGCAAACTCTTCAAACGCTGCAAAGAACTCAGCAAAAGGTCGCAAGTCGGGTGAGGCAATTTTTCTTTTGCTTTTTGGATTTTACCCCCTTGATGATAACGCAACCTGTTACTGACAATATTTTATCTTGTAATAAATGGTCTATAAAATAAATTCACACGTTTTTAATCTATTTCAGGACGAATCATTTTTTCTAAGGTTAAAACTTGTTATTATAAAATCGGAACTTCACGCCTAAAGGTTTCATCCAGTGAGATAAAAGTTTCGGTGCTGGCAATGCCTCCTATTTTTTGGATCTTATCGCTTAGAATATCCTTTAGGTGCTCATTGTCTTTGGCATACACTTTGGCAAAAATAGCATATTGTCCCGTAGTGTAATGGCATTCAACGATTTCAGGAATTGACTTTAGCTGTTCGGCTACTGTTGAATACAAACTGCCCTTTTCGAGGAATATACCAATATAGGTGCAGGTCTTATAATCAATCTTTTTGGGATCAATGTGATATCCTGAACCAATAATTACATTCAGTTCAATCATCCGGTTGACCCGTTGATGAACTGCGGCTCTCGAAACTCCAACCTCGGCAGCCACATCCTTAAAGGGAATGCGCGCATTCTTGGAAATGATTTCCAGTATATTCAGATCAATGTCATCCAGTTGATGTTTTAACGTCATGGTAATTTATTGAATATTGATATAATTTATTTGATTGGAACCTGACGTTTAAATTCCATTTCGAGGGATATAAAGGTTTCTGTTCTGGCAATACCTTCAATTACCTGCAAATCTTCGTCAATTAACTTTTTAAGGTGCGTATTGGTTTTGGTCTGAACTTTAATGAAAATTGCATAAGATCCTGTAACGTAATGACATTCAACAACCTCTGGAATCTTTGTCAATTCAGCAACAACTTGCCGGTGGAATTTAGCTTTTTCAAGGTGAATACCCATATAGGCACATGTAAAATATCCCATTTTCTGGGGATTAACGAGAAATTCGCTACCCGAAACGACTCCCAAATTAAGTAAACGTTGAACACGTTGATGAATAGCAGCTCCGGAAACACCACACTCTCGGGCAACTTCAAGAAAGGGAATCCTGGCATTTTTTGTAATCAGTTTCAGAATCTTTTCGTCCAGCTCATCGATATTTGGCAGCGGTTCAATATGCAGATCATTCATAATGTATGGTTAAACGGTCGTTTGAAAATTTGAAAGTCAAAGGTATAATAAATTGATAAATTTTAAATATTCTTGGTTAAAAACATCTTATTTGTTAACAACTGAAAGCAAATTAGCCAAAATCAATATTTCATATAATTTATCATCTATAGAATTTTGCTGATTTTTATAATTAAATATTTAACTGCATTGATGTAATATGGAACGATTTTAATATAAATCAAGGTTATATATGCTATTATATTGAACTTGAATTACTGGTAACTCAAATTCAGGAATTGTTAGCAAGAATAAGAAGAATAATAAAACAATCATTTCTTTTTGTTGGTTCGTATAAATAATTTATATATTTCGTTGAATATCAATGGCACCAATCCTAACCCAATCGCCATCAGCCAACCGCGCATATCCAACATTTGTAATTTGAAGGCGTTTTGCATGACTGGAATTCCAATTACAATTAGTTGCAAAACCAAACCCAATATGATGGCTCCCACTAAATATTTATTGGAGAACAAACCAATTTGGAAAATTGATTTCTTATGGTTCCTAACCGCCATGGAGTAGAACAATTGACAGGAAATTATGGCCATGAATGCCATTGTCCGCGCGTATTCCACAATTTCAACCGGAACAGTATGGTCAAATGGGCTGTATCCATGTTCAAAATATCCGTACCAGAAGGCAAGAATTGTGATAGTCCCAATCATAATACCGCCAGCAATGACCTGTAGTCCTGCACCTCCGGCAAAGAAACTCTCTTTCGGGTTTCTGGGTTTTTCTTTCATCACATCCGGATCGCCGGGATCCATGCCAAGAGCCACAGCAGGTAAAGAATCGGTGAGAAGGTTCATCCACAAAAGCTGGGTGGCAATAAAGGGAGCTTCCCAACCTATAAGAATTGTCACGAACAGGACAATCACCTCTCCAAGATTACTGGTTAGTAAAAAGATGACCGACTTTTTAATGTTGTTGTAAATATTCCTGCCCTGTTCAATAGCAGAAACAATGGTTGCATAGTTATCATCAGCCAAAATCATATCCGATGCACTTTTAGCGACATCGGTACCCGTAATGCCCATGGCTACACCAATGTCGGCAGCGTTTAACGAAGGGGCATCATTCACACCATCGCCTGTCATGGATACAATATTGCCTTGCGATTTGAGGGCACGCACAATTCTCACTTTATGCTCAGGGGAAACCCGGGCAAATACCCGATATCCTGAAATTTTATGGGTAAATTCCTCATCTGTAAACTCGTCCATCTCTTGACCGGTTATGGCTTGGTCAATGTTTTCAGCAATACCCAGCTCGAAGGCAATGGCAAAAGCGGTGTTTTTATGGTCACCGGTAATCATGATAGAGGTGATGCCTGCATTTTTTGCCAAAAGAATAGAAGGCTTCACTTCCGTTCGTGGCGGATCTATCATTCCAACGAGCCCAATAAGGATCAAATTCTTCTCCATTTCTGAAGCCTCTATGACGATCTCTACCGGTTTATATGCTGCACCAAGTGTGCGAAGTGCCTCCCCCGAAAAGCTTTCCGTTATACGGTTGAATTGTTTTTTGTGTTCATCGGTGATGGGGATAACCTGTCCATCAACTAAAACATGTGTTGATATTTTTAAAAGATTATCAATAGCGCCTTTCGTATTAATTGTGAAATTCCCGTTTTCTTCAGTGAGCGTGGACATTAATTTGCGATCGGAATCAAAAGCAAATTCAGCCACACGTTTACTTCCGGCGTTCAATGCTTTTCGGTCGACACCCAGATCATCGCCAAGTAACAGCAATGAAATTTCTGTAGGATCACCTGTCCCATGGCCGTTTTCCCAAGTTGCATCAGAGCAAAGGATCATGGTTTTTGCCAACTTTTCTGCATCTTCAGTTGGGGTATTTTTCTTATCGCGCTCAACTCCGAATTCACCCTTTATACTGAAATACTTCACCACGGTCATTTTATTTTGCGTCAGCGTACCTGTTTTATCTGAACAAATGATATTGACCGATCCTAGTGTTTCAACGGCTGGCAAGCGACGTATAATCGCATTGCGCTTCGACATGCTGGTAACGCCAATAGATAGCACCACTGCCACTATAGCTGCCAATCCTTCAGGAATAGCTGCTACAGCAAGAGAAACAGACACCAGAAACATTTCTGCAAGGTCGCGGCCCTGAATCAGGGAGATGATAAAAATAAATAGACAGATTCCGATGGCAATTTTACCAAGCGTTTTACCGAGGTTGTTGAGTCGAATTTCAAGAGGGGTTTTAGACTCTGCTTCACCTTCAATAATATTGGCAATTTTACCAACTTCAGTATTCATCCCGGTACTAATTGCAACACCAATGCCACGTCCATAGGTAACCATTGAAGACATAAACGCCAGGTTTTCACGATCTCCCAATGGAGTGTTTATATCATGAATGAGCTTTGCATCTTTCTCAGATGGAACAGATTCACCGGTTAGTGCCGATTCCTCTACCTGAAGATTGGCAGTTTCAATCAAACGTATATCTGCAGAGATAAACCGTCCGGTATCCAGGATCAGGATATCGCCCGGCACCACCAGTTCCGAATCAATTTCTTTGACCTCTCCGTCCCTGCGAACAAGTGATTTAGGAGACGACATTTTCTGGAGCGCTTCGATGGCATTGCCTGCTTTAACTTCCTGAACCACACCCAGAAAAGCATTTAAAATAATTACCATTATAATAATGATGGCATCAATATACTCCCCTAAAAACAGAGTAATGACCACAGCAGCAAACAGTACGTATATAAGCCAGTCTTTTAGTTGGGCTCCAAACATCTGTAAAATGCTCTTTTTCTTTTGCCCCTTCAATTTATTATGGCCATGTTTTTCCAATCTGGCTTTGGCTTCTTCTTCCCTCAGGCCAATTGCCGGATCAACGCTAAGTTCCTTAAGAACCTCTTCTATTGATTTAGAAAACCACATATTCTTTTGATTATTAATTACATTACTCAAATATTTGATAAACTACACGATAAAGTTGCTTCTTAATTTCAATGAATTCAAATGGTAGAATCTTATCGGGGAAACTCATTAACATCATTTTAACTATACTTTTATCAGGAGAGTAGGGTGGTTGCCAGTAAATATCTTCACAGACAGAAAAACCCAATCGTGCGTAAAATGTGATTCTTCTCCTTGTAGATTCAGTTGTGGGCTCCTCCACTTCTACAACGACCCTGGTTGCTTTTTGTTCAATAAGCTGTTGTAGAATCTGGGTTCCAATTCCTTTGCCTTGATCTGATTCACGAAGGGCGAAATGTTCAATAAAGGTAAAATATGACAAATTCCAGATGGAGATTAACCCAATCAATTGCTGAGCTTCAACCACCTGATTTAAACAAAATTGAGGATGATGAATTAATCCCTTTAGTTCATGCCATTCCCTTCTCTCATCAAAAGGAAATGAACTGATATAAATTTGTTTGAGATCATCGCTCAATTGCTGCAAATTGGAAACTTGAATTAACTTTATCATGAATGTTGTTGAGAAATAATCTAATTTACGAAAATTAAACCAATTTATTCATTAAATCATCTTATTCTTCCAACTTTTGGCGGTTTTGTTTGATGTCAGCTTTTATTCGCTTCCCAGTCAATCGTTTTTCTATTGAACTTCTGGTAGGGCGGGTACCTTTGCGGTGTTTAACGGGCCGTAAAGCCTTTTCAATCACCTCATAAAGTTTGCGAACCGCATCTTCTTTGTTTACGAGCTGAGAGCGGTCGCGCTGCGAAACAATGATAAGAAAACCTTCTGTGCTTATTTTAGTTGAAAGCTTTGAGGATAGGATTTCCTTCTGATTTTCACTTAAGATAGATGAGTTTTGAATGTTGAAACGAAGTTCTATTTTTGAATTTACCTTGTTGACATTCTGGCCTCCAGGGCCGCTGCTACGTGATGCCTGAAAAATTAATTCAGAAGTTAAATCCGGGATATTTATAATTACTTCTGACATCTAATTTTCTTTTTCAACTTTTATAATTGGTTCGCTCTTTTTTGTTCTTCGTGATTTATTCGCATAATAGTAGGCCACTTTTTCAATGGCTTTGCGAATACTTACATTGATTGGATTGTAATCATTGGCCATATAGCTGTCAACGAAATAAATCTGATAATAAAAATCGGTGACCATTGGAATTTTCATTCCCGAATTAATACGTTCCATCGCATTTTTAAACTCCTGTGGATATTCTTTTTTTATATGCGTACAGGTGTAAACGGCCAACTTCGAGTTTTTATCTTTTACTCCTGAAAAGCCAAAAAGACGACAAATCATTCCACGATGGTCATAATTAGAACATCCTGCAGTTTGACCCGGTACCTGACTTTTGGCCAGATTGATGCAATGTTCAGGATTGGTATCCAAAAGATCAAGCGCTGCTTCATGCAGATTATTTTTAACCAGATAATTGGCAAGTGGCAGAAATTCAAGAACGTTACCCTCCAACCCTTTTTTAAGGCAGCACAGGTTGCAATTTGTCAAGCACTTAAGATTTGACTGTATGCCAAATTTTTCAGTTTCCTTGTCCAATTGTTTAAAAACCTGTTCTACTTTTCTGATTTTGTCTAACATAGCAATAGCTTGTCTAAGAGTGTCAAATTTAATTGAAATATGATTAATAATACCAGAATAGTAAAATATAAATCTTGAGTGTTTAATATTGCCTTTTTCTATTTGCCTCCTCTTAAGGTTCCCAAGGTTTTGAACGCCTATTGGATATACTAATTCGTGTTTGTACTTTGAAATGGTCTGTAACATTGTATTGCATAAACATAGAAGCGCCCTTAATGCTTATATCCTGAATGGCCTGATTCATCTTCGGCCTATCAAAAACCGATTGTGCGCCGAAACTGTTCCCGCCCATTATAATATATGTTAAGAAGTGGTTGATCAAAAATTGAATAATTTAACAAATTAACTTCATCCGGAAAGGTAGTCTCATCAAAGTTTAAAGTACTTTCCATGATGGGTTGCCTGATTAGTAACTCTGGATGCTTGTTTAAAATACTATCTGAATAAAAATTCTCCTGTGCAGATACTAAAAACACTGCACAGGAGAAAATTAGTAATAAAATGAACCGTCTCATACGGCAAAGATAAGAAACTATGTACTAAAATTTAACGCCAAGGCTTACAATAAAATTACCATTTTTTGATTTAAAATCAGGCGAGGTATAAAGGTTGCCACCATGATTTTCCATTCTTAGATCAAGGGTTAGAAACAAGAAATCGACTCCGGCCCCATATTGCCATCCAAAGAAGTTATTTTCTATATTTTCTTTGGTAAATTTATCGCCTTTCACACTTTTCTTGGTCGCGAATGAGAAAACAGGACCAATCATAACACGCACATTTAATGGTTGTTGATCGATGATTTTTAGCCCCAACAGAACCGGAACGTCAACGGTCTTTAAATTAAAAGAATTAACTGTTGAAGTGCCGTCAGTTGTATTTACTTCACCTCCTTTGGAATTGTAATAAGCTTCAGGCTGAACGTAAAGAGGCCCTAAATTAACACGGGCAAAAGCACCAAACAAATAATTGTTAATTGCTTGAGCTTTATAATCATCAGTATTGGTCGAAATTTTAGAAGTATTTATTCCAGCTTTCAACCCTAAGTTAAATATTTCCTGTGCTTTACCTGTAAAGGCAAACACTGCAAGCATAAAGATAATCGTTAGTTTTTTCATATTGCTAATTTTTTTAATAAAACGTTAAATTTAAAATTATATTGTCATACGATTTGTAAACCTAAAAGTTCATGTATTGTTCATGTATTATTGTTAATTCCATTAGAATTATCAATTTAAACACACTCTGCTAATTTGATTTCATTATTTGAAGCTTAGCAATTAAGTTGCTTCAGGTACAAATTTTCTCTTATAATGAGCCTCTTACAATTAAGTTAGTTGGCATTACTTCTGACACTTTTTCTTTACTTACAATAAAATTAGCGCAATCTCTTCCCATACGCACAAAGTCTGTAGAAATAACTGTAATACCTGTTCCCACAATCTCTTTCATGGGTGTGTCGTTGTAGGAAATGATACCTATTTCGGAACCAATCTTGTAGTCATTTTTTTTGCAATCCTTCACTATTTTAACCAGATCAGAATCTTTAATCACCAGATAGGCCTGTCCGGGTTGAACTTCACGATTATCTATATTATCCAGTACTGTATGTTTCAGTTGGTGGTCGTTGCAGAAACGGTTAAAAGCATCAATTGTATCAGAAGGATGGGGGGTGTTCTGCGGAAAAACAAGTATAAATTCCTGATATTTCTGAATAAGTTCAAGGCCTGAACTTAGGCAATCGTAAACTGCCTGATTGAAATCCTGGGTCAAATAAGAGATTTCATTTTTTGGATCTCTTCCCATATCTAAGAGCAGCAGTTTTTTTGGATCAATTTTCCGTACAACATCTTCCATGTTACTGTGATTAATATTCATCACAATATACATGCTGTAACGTCCAAGACTGTTTAATATCAGTTGATTAAATATTTCAGGATTGTAATGATGAAACAACAGGTCAACAGAATAATTATCTGGAAGGTTGGCTCGTAACGATTTATACAATTGTTCTTTGAAAGCGCTGAAATCGTCGAGCAAAACAAATATCCTATATGATTCGGATGCCACAAAGTAACCTTTGGTGGGTGTGGAAGAAATAATGCTCCGTTGCTTTAAAATCGAATAGGCTTTAAAGATGGTGTCACGCGAAATACCTCCATCTTTGCTTAGCTGATTGACGGATGGAAGGAAATCACCTTCTTTCAAAACCCCTAAATTAATGGCTTCACTCACAGCATGAATAAGTTGCTGCATCTTAGTTTGTGAAGAACCTTCATCGAATTTAAAAGCAAATTTCATAATTGTATTATAGATTGCACGGATTGAAACGGATTACACGGATTTCCCGCTATACAAGGTGAAGCGTACCTAAGTATTTGTAGAAAGATTCATTTCAACTGTTTAAAGAATTAAACACATAGGCACATAGTAAACATTATTTAATATTTCTATATGTTCTATGTGCTTATTTCTTGTTTCTTATTTCTTGTTTCTTATTTCTTGTTTCTTATTTTATTTATACATTGGTCCGTATGTGGCACAGGCGCGGTAATCAGCTCCTTCTTTATCTGTTCCGAAGGCCGACCACGAACTAGGTCTGAAAATCTGGTCATCGCTTACATTGTGCATACTTACAGGAATCCGAAGGATTGATGCCAAAGTAATAAGGTCAGCACCAATATGTCCATGGGAAATAGCTCCGTGGTTGGCACCCCAGTTGGCCATTACGCTGTAAACATCTTTAAAGGCATCATTATCCGCTAAACGTGGAACAAACCAGGTTGTAGGCCAGGATGGATCGGTACGTTTATCCAAAATCTCATGCACATCATCCGGAAGTTCAACGGTCCATCCTTCTGCAATCTGCAAAACTGGTCCTATTCCTTTTACCAGATTGAGGCGCGACATAGTGACAGGCATTTCTCCTGCAGTTTTGAACAATGAAGAATAACCTCCACCTCTGAAATAACCTTTATTTGCCGGTGGCCACTTTGTATTTTCTAAACATGCATTCATATCCTTAGACGTAATGTCCCAAAAGGCTTTCATCACTGGATTTCCAGCTGCATCTTTTTGCTGGGCAGTAGCATCTAACGTGGTCGATCCTGAATTGATCAGATGGATAATACCACCACTTGCCTTACCGGTTAATTCTTTGCCCGTTACACGCTTCACAGCATCTGGACTCCAGTACGTACGTACATCAGAGAATATCTGAGCGGTATTGGTCAGTAAATGGCCAAATAACATAGATACACCATTCAAACTGTCATT
>Ga0209100_1000700_pt1 | contig 26901 bp, 25 predicted proteins | sample lystaG_FD_185480 | JGI IMG/M metagenome (GOLD analysis project Ga0209100, IMG submission 185480) | Glacier valley bacterial and archeal communities from Borup Fiord, Nunavut, Canada, to study Microbial Dark Matter (Phase II) -... | ecosystem: Environmental > Aquatic > Freshwater > Ice > Glacier ... | reverse complement strand
CGCTCGGATCATTTCAACGACTTGCAGCTTGAAGCTTGCGTCGAAGACTCTTCGTTTGGATTTCGTCACGTTAATTACCCAGGTGATTTCCACCTATCTGTGTGTACGAAGCAATTAGATCAGGACAGGGGTTTGTTTTTGGCATTGTCACTAGACCTGTTTTAGGGGTTTGTCGCTCCTGCCATAACTGACAGCCGGAAGCGTATGGGACACTACCTCCAACAATTCACCATTGACCGCCTATGCCAAACGCTCTTGAAATTTCCTGTCTGCCCCTCAATAGCCTCAGGTGGGGCGAGCTTGCGCATGCGTATGGTCAAGCCTCGGACATACCGGCGTTACTGCGCCAGCTAGATACCGTGCCACCATCCGACAACGACCGAGAGCCTTGGTTCTCCCTGTGGAGCGCCTTGGCTCACCAGAATGACGTCTATTCCGCCTCGTTCGCTGCGGTGCCACACGTCATACGTGTACTGGCGACTTCACCGTCAACTGCGGACTTCCGCTACTTTCAGTTCCCATCCGTTGTTGAAGCATGGCGGCAGCAAAAGTCTGTCGCAATACCCGACGACCTGCAAGCCAATTACTTCGCGTCTCTGGCGGCACTGCCATCGTTGATAGCACAGGCCGCTGACCGCGAATGGGACGGAGGCTTCCTCGCCTGCGCTCTCTCGGCCTTGGCTGCAGCCAAGGGTTTCGGTAACGTTGCCGAGGCGGTACTGGAAATGACCCCTGACATTGCTGACGAATTCAAAGAGTGGTTCTACTCGCGATGAGCCCTTTGGCTTAGCATTCCAAGGCTAAGCCCTGTTTTATGAGGTTGCAGGCAGTTCTACCTCTTTGACTAGCTCCTTGCGTTGCGCGGGTCGGCGCTGGCCAACGGGAGCCGCCGGCTCAAAGTAGAGGATGTCCTCGGGCGCAACCGGTCCGCGGGCCAGCCCCATGCGCATTGCCGGTGTCCTCTTGTCCTGGCCGACTTCACAATAGTTGAAGTAGGTCCGAAACACTTCCAGAAGCTTTACCAGTACGGCAGGGTTGTAGGCGTTCTTACCAAACCAAAGACGCCGTTCGGCGGACGCACTGATGACACCGCGCTCGGCCATGGTCAAAGCACGTCGGACCTGCATGAAGAACCGGTCGACCTCGGTGCATGACGCCTTCAGATACAGCCTGGCAGAGTGGTTGAGTTGCTCTTCCCGTTCCTTGGGGTCCGTGGCCGAAGGCTCGATGTCGGTGAGCCAGCAGATGAGTTTGGTCGGCTCACGCATGTCTGAGACCGGGTGCAGCAGCCACCGGTCTTGCCATTTGCCTATCTTGCGGGCGCGGGCAATCTCGTTGCGCATCAGCATGACCTTGGCTTTGCGCAGCAGCAGTTCCGGGTCCACCTCGGGCTCATTCAAGGCCGCAACGGCCTTGGCCAGCACCCGCTTGCTCTGAGCCACATAGGCGCGCTTTTGGTCGACGGTGACGTTCTTGAGCACGGTGACATAAAAGGAGTCCGCGGTACGGTCCAGGGTTCTCTGGGGGCAGGCGGCCATCAGAGCGGCCCGAAGGCCAGATTCCTGGTCCACGAAGAAACGTAGCTTCTCCGCCCGCTGCAACAGGCGAGTAACGAACTGAATATGCGCCTGCATGACGTACTGCTCATGGAGCAACATACCCTGTGCGGGCGCCCGCGTATTGAGAGAGGGCGCCTCCCCATCGTCCATTTCCACGCGCTCTACGGTGTTCTGATAGCGCCCAGCAACCTCCTGGTACAGCTTCTCTGTCAGGGTCACGGTGGTGGATTCGTCGTCAGGAGCTTTTCGCTCGGCCCTGCGCAATCCAGCCCTCACCGCCGCCTTTGTGTACTCCGCTTCCAGCCAAACCCGAGCGAACCGCCTGAAGGGTGGGTCGAGCTTCTGGTCCCCGAACTTGGAGAGTTCACGGGCGACATCGGCTTCGTCCATGGCCGGGTCAAAGTTCAGGTGGGCGCCATACACGTACCCGGTGACCTGGTCGGCGCTGGCGATGGACTGCAGGACTGTGTTTTTACGGGACTTCTTGGACGCCCAGTTGACCAGCAGCTTTTGACGGTCGGTTGAGATGTAGCGCTTGCCCAGGTCCTTGCGGTCCAACAGGGTACGCTCGCGCTCACCCGCAAACAGCTGGCACTGTCTGTGGATAAAGTCTATTCGGGCGTACAAGACAGAAGCTGATATGTCGAGCAGCTTCATGACTCGGCGAAGGGGTACGGTATTGACCAGGTGGCAGAAGATGTCGCGGTTTTGGTGGGTACGGTGCTGGCCCTTTTCTGGGGCGCCGCCAAATGCAAAGACCTTCTTGCAGGTTTGGCACTTGTACCTCGGGGTGCCAAACCTGTTCACACCGTACTTGGTACAGAGGCTGCCGCCGGCGCAATCGAGGTTGGGGCAGCGCGGAATCCTGGGTTCCAGGTACTCACTGATGCGCAATAGCTCTTCGGCGATGGCCAGGTTGCTGTGCATCGGGAAGATTTCGCCACACAGAGAGCACTTGAGGGCCGGGTTGCCCTTTCCAGAAGCAACCACGATGTAATCGCCAGGCATTGGCACTTTCGGCGTGGAGCCCTTGGGCGGTGCGCCTCGTTGGGGAGCTAAACCGGGTGGAACACCGAAGTTCTTACAGGCTGGGCTCTTGCAGTGATTGACCTGGATGCCCGCGGCGGTGGGTGGGTACCGCGGTCATTTGAACTTCTTCTTGCCTGAAGACGATTTTTTATCCAAAAGAAATGCCCTCCAATTCAAGCCTGGAGGGCATTCCAGGGGAATCAAGCCTGCGTTAGCAACTCTATTTCAGAACGGCTAGCGCTTTGCGGGGCTTTTTTTTTGCCAGCTGATTCGATTTTGTTAGCCATGAAACAGAGCATAAAAAAGCCCCGCAGTGTCTGCGGGGCTTGCGCCGGTTTGCCGCAAACAGGATCGCGGCAGACAAGGCGTTACTTCTTTTTCATCGACTCCTGAAGCGCCTTCAGCGGGTCGTCGTCGATGGGTGGGCTGTCGTTGCTTTCGGCCGGTGCCGGGCCGGCGGCTGCGTCTGGACTGACATCGTATGGATTTTCCTGTCCTATCGAGTCGGGCATGCTGGCTTCCATTTCGATGCGGACCTTGTCAAGGTCGAACACCTCCTTCTTGTCCAGACCGCTGGAGACGATGCCCGGGAAGGCAATGATCAATCCGACCATGACGATCTGGATGATCACGAAGGGCACGGCGCCCCAGTAGATCTGCATGGTGGTAACAGGCTGGATCAGCTTCTTGGTGAGCTTGTCGGTGTATTCCTTGGCAGGAGCGACGCTGCGCAGGAAGAAAAGGGCAAAGCCAAACGGTGGATGCATGAACGACGTCTGCATGTTCACGCCCAGCAGCACGCCGAACCAGATCAGGTCGATCCCCATCTTCTCGGCCACCGGTGCCAGCAAGGGCACGACGATGAACGAGAGTTCAAAGAAGTCCAGGAAAAACGCCAGGAAGAAAATCAGCAGATTGACCACAATCAGGAAACCCACCTGTCCGCCGGGGACCGAGGTCAACAGGTGTTCCACCCATTTGCCGCCGTCAACCCCTTGAAACACCAGGCTGAAGACGGTGGAGCCGACCAGGATGAACACCACAAAACTCGACAGTTTGGTGGTCGAGGTCAGGGCCTGTTTCAGCAGCTTGATGCTCAAACGGCCCCGGCTCATGGCCATGATCAAAGCGCCCATGGCCCCCATGGCACCGCCTTCGGTAGGCGTTGCCACCCCCAGAAAGATCGTGCCCAGCACCAGAAAGATCAGCAGCAGCGGCGGAATCAGCACAAAGGTAACGCGCTCCGCCATACGTGACAACAGGCCCAACCGGGTCGCCTTGTTGATCAGCGCCATCACAAACGCCAGCGTCACGCCAGCGCACAGCGACACCACGATGGTTTCATCGGTGGCCACGGTCAGGACTTCTTCACCCTTGAACCAGCTCACGACCTGGGCGTAATGTTGACCCAGGTACAGCGCCACCGCGGTGGAGACGATGGTCAGAATCAGCAGCGAGCGCAGGCCACTTTTGCCATTGTCTTCACGGATGGTGCGTGCTTCTGGCGGCAGGGCGGGCACCCAAGCCGGGCGAATGAAGGTCAGCAGCACTACATAGCCGACATAGAGGGCGGTCAGGGCAAAGCCGGGGATGAAGGCGCCTTTGTACATTTCACCCACGCTGCGACCCAATTGGTCGGCCAGAATGATCAGTACCAGCGAGGGCGGAATGATCTGGGCCAGCGTGCCCGAGGCCGCAATGACACCGGAAGCGACCCGGCGGTCATAGCCATAACGCAACATGATGGGCAGCGAAATCAGGCCCATCGAAATGACGGAAGCCGCTACCACCCCGGTGGTCGCGGCCAGCAAGGCGCCGACCAGAATCACGGCAATGGCCAGCCCCCCGCGCAGCGGACCAAACAGCTGGCCGATGGTGTCGAGCAAATCCTCGGCCATGCCACTGCGCTCCAATATCAGCCCCATCAGCGTGAAGAACGGAATGGCCAAGAGCGTGTCGTTTTGCATGATGCCGAAGATGCGCAGCGGCAGCGCTTGCATCAGCGCTTCGGGCAAGAGGCCCAACTCAATCCCGACAAAGCCGAAAAACAGGCCGCAAGCGCCCAGGCTGAACGCCACCGGAAAACCCATCAGCAGGAAAACAATGAGTCCCCCGAACATGATGGGGGCAAGGTTGTTGGTGAAAAATTCCATGTGTCTCTCCGGGATCAGGCTGCGTTGGCTTTGGCAGCTTTTTCTTCGGCCAGCTTTTGAATCGCCTCAGCCAATTCTTCTTCTGCGGTCTTCTCGACTTTTTTGTGCGTCGGGTCTTCGATCAGGCCCTGCAGAAACGCCAGCCGTTTGATCAACTCGGACCAGCCCTGAAGCAGCAGCAGGCCAAAACCCAGCGGAATCATGGCGTACACCGGCCAGCGAATCAGGCCGCCGGTGTTGGGAGACATCTCGCCCGAGGCCCAGCCTTTGAGGAAGAACGGCACACTGAACCACAGGATGGCGATACAAAAGGGTGTCAGGAAAAAAGTAAAACCGATGACGTCAATCCACATTTGCGCCCGTTTGGACAAATGGCTCGCAATCACGTCGATCTTGACGTGTTCGCCGTTGAGCAGGGTGTAAGCAGCGGCCAGTAGAAAGGCGCCGGCAAACAGGTACCACTGCACTTCCAGGTAAGCATTGGAACTCACGTTGAACACTTTGCGCACAATGGCGTTGACCGCGCTGATGACCGTGGAGGCCAGAATCAGCCAGATCACATACTTGCCAATCTGGCTGTTCAGCCAATCGACAGCTTTCGAGAATTTTAGAAGCGCGTGCATGGGGTCTCCATCTGGTGAAATTTGCAAAACAGCGACTTGCAGTGACTCCAAGGAGTGGACTGCAGCTGAACTGTTTAATAAGATTAAGCGTAACGGGTTGCGGCTAAGAAAAACATGACGGTCTCATGCGTTTAGCCTAGGGTAAACACCGATGAACACCCCGATAACAAGGTCTTGGCAGTGCTTGGCGGACGCAATAATCAAAGCCCTAAATTATGCTTCATACAACATCCCTTTCCATTGACTCGCCTGAGATGCGACGGGCCGGCCCGGATCTTTTGTCGCTGGCCCTGATGGACGCGCGCAACCACACTCTGCATTTGATCGGCCAGTACGAAAAAGCCTTGGGTGCGGCTCATTTTGAAGTGCCCTGTGTGGCGGAACTCAACCCGCCCTTGTGGGAGCTGGGTCATATCGGCTGGTTTCAGGAATGGTGGCTGGGGCGCAACCTGCAACGTCACCTTGGGCGAGGCTGCGATCCGTCAGCGACGCGGCTGGCGTCGCTGGAGCCGCATGCTGACCGCTGGTGGGATTCGGGCCAGGTGGCGCATGACAGCCGGTGGACGCTGGACTTGCCCAATTTGGTCAACATCAAGACATATCTGCTCAATACGCTGGAGAGCAGCCTCGAGTTGCTGGAGAAGGCGCCGGATGAGGACGATGCCCTGTATTTTTACCGGCTGGCCCTGTTTCATGAGGACATGCATGGCGAGGCCTTGATTTATATGGCGCAGACGCTGGGCCTACCGCTGGGCTTAAGCCTGCCCGGCCCGGGGCCGGTGCGTGAACCCTTGCTGCTTCCGGCCACGCGTTGGCCGTTGGGCCTGGCGGCCGGACAAGGCGGCTTTACTTTTGACAACGAGCGCCTGGCACAGGAGGTTGCCGTGCCCGAGTTCGAGATTGATGCGCAGGTGGTGACCTGGGCGCAGTTTGTCGAGTTTGTGGACGATGGCGGCTACGATCGCGCCGAGTTGTGGCAGCCACTGGGCTGGCAGTGGGTGCAGAACAAGGCGGCCGGCGAAGGGCGCCGGGCCCCGCGCTACGTGGATCAGATCGGCGTGGCCAGTGGCGCGGTGATGCAGACGCGGTTTGGTACGCTGCAGCGCATGCTGGGTGGCCAGCCCGTCATGCATGTGACTTGGTGGGAGGCGGACGCCTGGTGTCGCTGGGCCGGTCGGCGCTTACCGGCCGAGGTGGAGTGGGAGGTGGCGGCGCATAACGCGGCACGACGTGGCTTCCGCTGGGGCGAGGTCTGGGAATGGACCGGCACCACCTTTCACGCCTACCCCGGGTTTACCGCCGACCCGTACCGCGACTACTCCGAGCCGTGGTTTGGCACGCACAAGGTGTTGCGCGGCGCCTCGTTTGCCACCCGCGCCCGCATGAAAAACCCGAAGTACCGCAACTTCTACCTGCCCGGGCGGGACGATATTTTTGCCGGCTTTCGTTCTTGTGCGCTGTGAGGCACCGCCGCTGGAAGCAGCTGCTTTAAGCTATTAAAAAAATAGCTAGTTATGCATATTGGACGGGGGCTACAGGCTTATTTTATATAAATTAAACTTGAGTTTGGCTGGTGTCACGATGCGGCCGTTTTAGCCCTCCCGGCTTAACGTTGCCAACTCCGCCTCGCTGAACACGCGTGAGCGAGTGTGAAACGCCTTGCCCTCCGGCCCTTCGAGTGAGAAGGTGCCGCCAACGCCTTCGATCACGTCAATGATGAGCTGGGTGTGTTTCCAATATTCGTATTGCGACTTGCCGATGTAGAAGGGGCAACCCCCGATGTCGCCCAGATAAACATCACCCGCGCCGATGGTGATTTCACCCGGCAGGTAGCAGTTGGCGGCGCTGCCATCGCAGCAGCCGCCGGACTGGTAGAACATCAGCGAAGCATGTTTTTGCTTGAGGAATTCGATGAGTTCCAGCGCAGCGGGGGTGGCCGACACGCGTGGCGGTGTCGGGCCCATGGCGTCAGGCTGCCACGGTTTCGAGAGTGGCTTGCTGGCTCGGGGAATGGCCAGTGTCAGCCGATGCAGTCATGGCGCCGCGGAAGATGCCTTCGATCTCGGCCTGGCTGGCCTTGCGCGGATTGGTCAGGCCGCAGGCATCCTTGAGCGCGTTCGCGGCCAGCATCGGAATGTCTTTTTCCTGCACGCCCAGGTCGGCCAGGCAGGCGGGAATGCCGACGTCCACCGAAAGCCGGCGGATGGCGGCAATGCAGGCCTGAGCGCCGGCTGCGGCATCCATCCCCTCGACGGCGACGCCCATGGCGCGCGCCACGTCGGTCAGGCGGCTGGCCGAGGTTTGCACATTGAACGCTTCCACATGCGGCAGCAGCAGGGCGTTGCACACGCCATGCGGCAGGTCGTAGAAGCCGCCAAGCTGGTGCGCCATCGCGTGCACGTAGCCCAGCGACGCGTTGTTGAATGCCATGCCGGCCAGAAACTGGGCGTACGCCATTTGCTCGCGCGCCGGCAGGTTGTCGCCATGCAACACGGCGGTGCGTAGGTTGCGGGAGATCAGCTCTACCGCCTTCAGGGCGCAGGCGTCGGTGATCGGGGTGGCCGCAGTGGAGACATAGGCTTCCACGGCGTGCGTGAGGGCATCCATGCCGGTGGCGGCGGTCAGGCCCTTCGGTTTGGCAAGCATCAGTTCCGGATCGTTGACCGACATGATGGGGGTGACGTTGCGGTCCACGATGGCCATTTTGATGTGCCGCTCTTCATCGGTGATGATGCAAAAGCGGGTCATTTCGCTGGCCGTACCGGCGGTGGTGTTGATCGACACCAGCGGCAGCTGCGGTTTGGCCGAGCGGTCTACCCCTTCGTAGTCGGAAATCTGCCCGCCATTGGCCGCGCACAATGCAATGCCCTTGGCGCAGTCGTGTGGAGAACCCCCGCCCAAGGAAATGACGAAATCGCACTGGTGTTCTTTCAGTTGGGCCAGGCCGGCCTTGACGTTGGCCACGGTGGGGTTGGGTTGGGTACCGTCGAACACTTCAGACTGGATGTCCTGCGCTGCCAGCAGCGACTGAATACGGGCCGCAACCCCCAGCTTGCTGAGGACAGTGTCTGTGACGATGAGTGCCTTGCGAAAGCCGTGGCCACGAATGGCCAAAACGGCTTCCTGCAGACAGCCTGCCCCCATGATGTTGACGGAAGGCATGAAAAAAGTGGTGGACATGATGAGTCTCCTGTGAATGGAATCAGTGAAAAACCTTGCCCATGAATTTGGGCAAGGAAGGTGACGATGCCAACGGAGACCCGTGCTCGCCGGACGGTAGCTTCCAGGCTACCGCCTTGTTGCCCTGGATCAGAAGAAACCGAGCTTGCTTTCGCTGTAGCTGACCAAGAGGTTCTTGGTTTGCTGGTAGTGGTTCAACATCATCTTGTGGTTTTCACGACCGACACCGGACTCTTTGTAGCCGCCAAAAGCCGCGTGGGCCGGGTAGGCGTGGTAGCAGTTGGTCCAGACGCGACCGGCCTTGATGGCGCGGCCCATGCGGTAGGCCACATTGCCGTTGCGGCTCCAGACACCGGCACCCAGGCCGTACAGCGTGTCGTTGGCAATCGCTAGGGCTTCGGCTTCGTCCTTGAAGGTCGTCACCGCCAGCACCGGGCCGAAGATTTCTTCCTGAAAAATGCGCATCTTGTTGTGGCCCTTGAACAGGGTCGGCTGCACGTAGTAGCCACCCGCCAGATCGCCGGTCTGGTGCGCTTGCTCGCCGCCAATCAGCACTTGGGCGCCTTCCTGTTTGCCCAGATCGAGGTAGGACATGATCTTGCTCATCTGCTCTTTGGAGGCTTGTGCACCCATCATGGTGTCGGTGTCGAGCGGGTTGCCCTGCACGATGGCGGCCACGCGTTTGAGCACGCGTTCCATGAACTTGTCATAGATGGATTCTTGAATCAGGGCGCGCGAGGGGCAGGTGCAGACCTCGCCCTGGTTGAAGGCAAACAGCACCATGCCTTCGATCGCTTTGTCCAGAAAGCTGTCGTCCTTGTCCATCACATCGGCAAAGAAGATGTTGGGCGATTTGCCGCCCAGTTCCAGCGTGGCCGGGATCAGGTTGTTGGCGGCGGCTTGCGCAATCACGCGGCCGGTGGAGGTGGAGCCGGTGAAGGCGATTTTGGCAATGCGCTTGCTGGTGGCCAGCGGCATGCCGGCTTCGCGGCCGTAGCCGTTGACAATGTTGAGCACGCCCGGTGGCAGCAGGTCGGCAATCAGCTCGGCCAGGATCAGAATGCTGATCGGGGTGGATTCAGCGGGCTTGAGCACCACGCAGTTGCCGGCGCCAATGGCGGGCGCCAACTTCCAGGCCGCCATCAAAATCGGGAAGTTCCAGGGGATGATCTGACCGACCACGCCCAGTGGTTCCTGGAAGTGATAGGCGACGGTGTCGCCGTCCAGATCGCTCAGGCCACCTTCTTGCGCGCGGACGCAACCGGCAAAGTAGCGGAAATGATCGACGGTGAGCGGAATGTCGGCGTTGAGGGTTTCCCGGATCGGTTTGCCGTTGTCCACGGTTTCGGCGTAGGCCAGCAGTTCCAGGTTGGCTTCCAGGCGGTCGGCAATTTTCAGCAAGATGTTGGAGCGCTCGGTCGGCGAGGTTTTGCCCCAGGCGTCGGCCGCAGCGTGGGCGGCGTCCAGTGCCAGCTCCACATCTTCGGCGCCGGAACGGGCGGCCTTGGTGTAGGGCTTGCCGGTGATCGGGGTGATGACGTCAAAATACTCGCCTTTGACCGGGGCAACGAACTTGCCACCAATGAAATTGTCGTAGTGCGCCTTGAAAGCGATTTTTGCGTCGGCGGTACCGGGGGCTGCGTAGATCATGGTGTGTCCTCGTTTTTGTGCGATGGTTCAATGTGTTTCCCTTGCGGGCATGAACTACCTATCAAGTCGCGTGCCAACACCGTTGAGGCATGGCAGAGCCTTGATTTAAAAGAATTTTTTAGAATCAACTGAGATCCGTTGCGGTGGGGGCAACGTTGCATTCCGTGACAGCTGTCTCAAAACGAGACAGCTGAGGGGCTGGCCACTATGTTCGACCTTGCATATCGCTGGTGTTTGCGTCGGTGGATACGATAGGTGCAGTTTTAATGACAAAAAGCAGACAGAAGTCTGCCCAGGAGACGACGTGCAACCCATTCAATTTGAGCCGGCTTTGCGCCAGGCGCGCTTGCATTTGCTGGAGCATGGCGACTGTCCGCCGGAGGGGATGGACGAGCGCGTGGCCCGTTCCTGGCGGCGCAGTCTGGCGGCGGGACTGCTGCCAGCGGGGCGTCTGCTGGAGACCGAACATGCCAGCAGCAGTGGTTTGCGCCACACGCTGGAGAGCAACCATGATCTGCTTGCGCATTCCCGGCCCGTGATGGAATACCTCTTTGAGCAGGTGCGCCACAGCCAGGGCATGGTCATTCTGGCCGACAGCCAGGGCACGCTGATGCATACCTTGGGTCACGCCGACTTTCTCGGCAAGGCCGAGCGCGTGGCGCTGGCCAACGGGGCCTCGTGGCATGAGCAGCACCGGGGCACCAATGCCATTGGCACCGCCTTGATCGAAGCCAGCGGCATCGAAATCCACGGGGCCGAACATTTCTTTGAACGCAACGACTTTCTTACCTGCACGGCGGTGCCCATCCTGTCCGCCATGGGTCAGCTGATGGGGGTGATCGACATCTCGGGCGACCAGCGCAGCGGGCATCCGCACACGCTGGGGCTGGTGAATATGGCGGCGCGCATGATCGAAAACCGCCTCTTGACCGCCACCTGTCAGCGGCATGTTCGCCTGCATCTGCACGCCTATCAGGAAGGTATCGGTAGCGTGGCCGAAGGCATCATTGCCCTGTCTGCTGACGGCTGGATCGTGGGGGCCAATCGCGCCGGTTTGGCGCTGCTGCACCTCGCCACGACCGACCTGGGTGCCACGCCACTGGCCCGCACGATGGATGTGGGCCTGGACGAATTGCTCGCGCGCCACAAGCGCCGCCCCGGTCAAGCCACGCAGGTGCGTCTGCTCGACGGCTCGATCCTTTTTGTGCAGGTGCATCTTGATGCAACGGCGCTGCCTGTTGCGCCAGCGGCGAGCGTCAATCAACTCATTTCTGCCCCTGTGGATGCGCTGACCCGTCTCGACACCGGCGACCTGCGCTGGCGCAATGCAGCGGACAAGGCCCGGCGTGTGGCCGACAAGCCGATCCCTGTGTTGATCCAAGGCGAATCGGGCGTCGGAAAGGAGTTGTTTGCCCGTGCCGTGCATGAGAGCGGGCCGCGCCGCAACGGTCCTTTTGTCGCCATCAATTGTGCGGCCCTGCCGGAGAATTTGATCGAAGCGGAACTGTTCGGCTACGCACCGGGTGCCTTTACCGGCGCTCGGCGCGAAGGGGGCTTGGGCCGCTTGCGCGAGGCCCATATTGGCACGCTCTTTCTGGATGAAATTGGCGACATGCCGCTGACCATGCAGACCCGCCTGTTGCGCGTCTTGCAGGAGCGTCAGGTCACCCCCTTGGGCGGCGGGCGGCCGGTGGATGTGGATTTCGCGCTGGTCTGCGCCACCCATGGCAAGCTGCGTGAAATGGCCGAGCAGGGGCGCTTTCGCAGCGACCTCTATTACCGCATCAACGGTCTGACCGTTCAGTTGCCGGCGTTGCGCGAGCGCACTGATTTCTCTGCACTCACCCTGCGCTTGCTGGCCAACATCAACCCCGAGCGTGACATTCATCTGGCACCGGATTTGCTGGTGCGCTTGAGTCAACATCCGTGGCCCGGCAACCTGCGTCAATACGCCGGTATGCTGCGCACGGCCAGCGCCATGCTGGAGCCGCATGAGGACTGTATTGACTGGCAGCATTTGCCGGATGATGTGGTGGAGGAACTCACCACACCAGCGCCAACGGTCACGCCCGGCAACGCGCCGGGTGCCTCACAAAACCTGGATGAACTGTCCCGTGTGGCCATCCGGCAGGCGCTGGAAAGCAGCTGCGGCAACATCTCGCAAGCCGCTCGACGCCTCGGCATCAGTCGGCAAACGCTGTATCGAAAACTCAGCGACTGATCTCGGTATTGGCTTGCGTTTTCTGCTGGCGGTAGTCCCACCACGGCAAGACCCGGCGCATGGACAGCACTTCGCCACTCTGGATGGCGGCGTAGCCCGGAATGCACGCCACCGCTGCCTGCCAGGCAGGCGTTTGCAGCAGTTGCAGCAGCGCCTGAATGCCGGGCTGCGCCAGCGCTGACTTGAGGCAGACCAGATGGTAGCGTTCCTGGGCCAGGGGTACAAAGTCCAGTCCCGCCCGAAGCGCTGCCGCCGCAATGCCCAGTCCGGCATCCGCTAGACCGGCGGCCACGGCATGCGCCACGGCGGCGTGCGAGGGTTCGGTGTGCTCGTAGCCCTGAATGTCCGCCGCCGCCAGCCCGGCCTGGGTGAGCAGTTCGTCCAGCACCACGCGCGTGCCGGTGCCCAACGCCCGGTTGGCAAAACGGGCGTGGCGGCTGGCCAGGTCCTGCAAGGAATGGATGTCCAGCGGATTGCCCTTGGCGACCATCAGGCCCTGCGTGCGCTGGGCGAAGCCAATGATCTTGTGCAGGCCGGGCTGCAGCAGGGGTTTGTAAGTGCGCTCGGTCAGCGTTTTAGGGCCGGTGTTTTGCAGCGTGTGAAAGCCCGCCATCACGCAGCGGCCTTCGTTCAGGGCGCGAATGGCGTCCACGCTGCCGGTGAAGCGAATGTCGAGGTGAAGCCGGCCGTGCTCCTGGATCAGCGCATGCTCGCGCAGAGCGCTTAGCGCGTCGTCGTGGCTGGCGTACAGCGTGACCACATGCGCGGAGTCGTCAAAGGCGACCGCAAAGCTGCGTTCCAGTTCGGCGCGCAGGGCTTCAATTTGCGGTGCCAGTCGCGCCTGGGCCTGCCGTTCGGCCCACATCAGCTTGGCGCCAAATTCGGTCAGGCGGGCCGACTGGCCTTTTTCCCACACCACCAGTTCATTGCCCAGTTCTTTTTCCCAGCGCTTGAGTTCACCCCAGACATGGCGGTAAGACAAGCCCAGCGCCCGCGCGCCAGCCGAGATGGAGCCTTGTGTGCTGACGGCCTGCAGCAGATCAATCAGGGGGTTACGTACCAGCGCCGGGCTGCTGTCGCGCGAGAGGGTGTAGTGGAATTGGAGCCTATGCACAACGTTTCATATCGCAGGTAATTAAGTCGGTAGCTACGATACCGCAACTTATGACGTCATTCACCGATAGCGCGGCCACCGCGCTGCAACTCATCGCCTCCTTTGATCCCGGCCTGCTGGCGATTGTGGGCCGCTCCCTCTCGGTCAGTGCCACGGCCTGTGCGCTGGCCTGCGGGCTGGGTCTGGTCGCTGGCGCCTGGCTCGGGGTGGCCCGCTTTGCCGGTCGCGGTGCCGTGCTGACCTTGCTCAATACCTTTTTGGCAGTGCCCTCGGTGGTGGTGGGGCTGGTGATTTATTTGCTGCTGTCGCGCACCGGGCCGCTGGGATTTTTGGGCTGGCTTTTTTCCTTCAAAGCCATGGTGCTGGCGCAGGCGGTGCTGGTGTTGCCGGTCGTCACCGCCTTGACCCGCCAGGCGGTGGAGGACGCCGAGGGCATCCATGGCGAGCAACTGCGTTCACTCGGTGCCAAGCCGTTGATGCGCAGCCTGCTGCTGGCTTGGGACGAGCGTTACGCGCTGCTCACCGTCGGCATTGCGTCGTTTGGCCGGGCGGTCTCCGAGGTGGGCGCGGTAATGATCGTGGGCGGCAACATCGACGGCTTTACCCGCGTCATGACGACCGCCATTGCGCTGGAGACCAGCAAGGGCGATTTGCCGCTGGCGTTGGGGCTGGGCCTGATTTTGCTCGGCGTGGTGCTGCTGCTGAATGTGCTGATTGCCTTGGTGCGACGCTGGCGCGAGCGCTCGGAATTGCGTGACGGCAGCCGTGATTGGCGTGACGAATCTGTGAGCCACGACGGCCCGCCTGCGGCGTCGGCACGCGCCGTGGTGATCTCTTCATGACGCCGGTGTTTCGGCTCTCCGCCGCGAGCGTGCATTTTGGCCGTCCGGCCACGGCCGTGCGCGCCTTGTCGGAAGTGACGCTGACGATCCAGCCCGGCGAACGGGTGGCCCTGGTGGGGGCCAACGGTTGCGGCAAGAGCACGCTGTTGCGCCTGCTGCATGGTTTGGCGGCGCCGACGGCGGGGCAGATGGAATGTGAACCGGGAACGCAACAGGCCATGTTGTTTCAGCGGCCGCATCTGCTGCGTCTGTCGGTGCAGAGCAATATTGCCCTTGGGCTTTGGCTGCGCGGCACGCCGTGGGGCGAGGCGAAGGTGTTGGCGCTGGCGGCGTTGGCACAGGTCGGTCTGGCCGAGCTGGCTCAGCGCAACGCCCGCAAGCTGTCCGGCGGCCAGCAGCAGCGCGTGGCGCTGGCGCGGGCCTGGGCCCTGAGCCCACAGGTGTTGCTGCTGGACGAGCCCACCGCCAGCCTGGACCCGCATGCCAAGCGGGAAGTGGAAGCGCTGATTGACGAGTTTGCCAGCCCGCCTTCCAGGATGACGCTGGTTTTTTCCAGCCACAACCTGGGTCAGGTCAAGCGCCTGGCCAGTCGGGTGATTTACCTGGAACACGGGCGGGTGCTGGCGGATTTGCCGGTGACCGAATTTTTTAGCGGGCCGTTGTTGCAAACGCATTACCCGGCGGCCCATTTGTTTGTCAAAGGAGAACTTGTATGAAAAAATTTATGTGTTTTAGGCCTCTAGCCCTTATCCAATATGCGCTAGCAGCTACTGTTTTAATAGCGTCGGCGGGTGCGCAGGCGCAATCCATCGTGGTGGCGTCCACCACCTCCACCGAGCAGTCGGGCCTGTTTTCTTATCTGCTGCCCGAGTTTAAAAAAGCCAGTGGCATTGACGTGAAAGTGGTGGCGCTGGGTACCGGCCAGGCACTGGACATGGGGCGCCGGGGTGACGCCGACGTGCTGTTTGTGCATGACCAGGTGGCGGAAGAAAAAATCGTGGCGGATGGTTTTGCCGTCAAACGCTTTCCCGTGATGTACAACGATTTTGTGCTGATCGGCCCCGTCGCCGATCCGGCCAAAACCCGGGGCCGGGACATTGTGGAAGCCCTGAAAAAGTTGTCGACCGCGAACGCCAGTTTCATTTCGCGCGGCGACAAGAGCGGCACCCACGCGGCCGAGTTGCGTTTCTGGACGCTGGCCGGCTTGTCCGATAACAAAGGTCGTGGCTACCAAGCCTGCGGTTGCGGCATGGGCCCGGCGCTCAATATGGCGTCCAGCAGTGGCGCTTATGTGCTGGCCGATCGTGGCACCTGGCTGAGTTTCAAAAATCGCGGTGATTTGACGGTGCTGGTCGAGGGCGACACCCGCTTGTTCAATCAGTACGGCGTGATGCTGGTCAACCCGGCCAAGCACCCGCATGTCAAAGCCGCAGACGGCCAGAAGTTTGTCGATTGGGTGGTGTCCGCCCCGGGCCAGACGGTGATTAGCAGCTACAAAATTGCGGGGCAGCAGCTGTTCTTTCCGAATGCGGGCAAGTGACGCCAGGTTGTAAAAACGCTCAAGCGACGGTTGCAAGCTGTCACTAATTTGAGCCACGCTGGCGCAATGTCACCAGCGTCTTGTCGAGCCATTTAAGCATCGCCGGATTCTGGCTGGTGGCAATGTTCATGCGCATCCAGGTGCTTGGCGTTTGCAGCGGCGAGAAAAGCGCGCCCGGGGCTAGCAAGTAGCCCGCCTCCAAAGCCAGCGCGGCCAGTTGGATGGTGTCCACGCCGGTATCAAACCAACCTTGGTAGCCGGCTTGCGGCCGACAAAATGCCTTCATGCCCAGCGATTCCATGCGTTTGAAGACTGGTTCGCGCAGCTCGTCGAGCGCCGAGTGCACGCGCTGGCAATGCTTGCGGTAGCTGCCTTCGGTCAGTGCGCGGTGAACAATGCGCTCATTGATTTCGGGTGTCGCAAGAGACGTGAGTAGTTTTTGATTGCCCAGGGATTCGGCAATGTCGGCCGTGGTGGCCAAAAAACCGACGCGAATATTGGGCACCAGCATCTTGGAAAAACTGCCCAGGTAAATGACCCGTTTCAACTGGTCAAGACTGGCCAAACGGGTGGCTTGAACGCCAGCAGGCAAGAAATCGGCATAGATATCGTCTTCAACAATCATCATGTCATGCGCTTCGGCAATGCGCAAAATTTGATAAGCCGCAGCACTGCTCAGCACCGTGCTGGTCGGGTTGTGCAACACCGTATTGAGGATCAGCATTTTGGGCTTGCAAGTTGCCGCCAGCTCGGCCAAGGCCTGCACATCGGGCCCTTGTTGGGTGTAGGGCAGGCTAACCAGGTTGACCCCCATCATCGAGAGCGTACCCAGTTGCGCCGACCAGGCCGGGTTGCCCACAATCACACTGTCGCCGGGGCGCAGATATTTGCGAACAATGAGATCAATGGCTTGCGTGGCGCCGGAGGTGGTGAGAACTTGCGCCGGGGTGGCCGCGATTTCAATCTCGGCCAGTTTGCGCGTGATTTGTTCACGCAAAGGCGCATAGCCTTGCGCGAGCGCGGCATGGGAGAGCTGCAAACCGGACGTGGCGGCGACCGAGCGCAAGCCGGCCTTGATCAAATCACCGCCGCAAAGCCCAGGGGGTAGATAGCCAAAACCGGGCGACATATCCGCGGGGATACCACTTTGCATATTTCGGATCAGCCAGCCCATGTCGATGGTTTGAGTGCGCGTCGTTGCCGTCCTGGCCCTCCTCGCCGGACTGGCCGTGGGTTCGCGCACAAAAAAACCGGAACCGCGTCGCGCCTGCAAGTGCCCACGCACAACCAATCGTTCATAGGCCTCCACCACCGTAGAACGTGACACACCGCGATCGGTCGCCAATTGCCGTACGGAAGGCATGCGCATGCCAGGTCGAAATACCTGCTCTTGAATGCGATGCTCGGCCCAGTGAACGAGTTGTTCGACCAAGGTCATTGGGCTGCCAAGGGTAACGCTGCGGTCAAGTAAAGCCTGAGGGTTCTTTGGCAGGTCAGGGGATAGGGATGGCGTCATATATTAAAAATTGTATTGGCCATTTAATCAGGCCAGTTTCATTAATTATCTGACTAACTGTACGCTAACTGTATGGGTTAAGACCTTACATTGCTTGCACAGTAGCAAGCAAGGAGTCACCCATGCACCTGATCGAAAACCATGAATTGAGAACGCCCGGCGTGCTGGCCTTTCAACTGAAGGCTGGCAGTGAAGTTCGTGTGGTAACTGGGCGCCTGTGGCTTAGCTTGGAAGGGTTTCCAGAGGACGTTTGGTTGCAGGCCGGCGAGGCTTGGACGTTGCCGGCGAACGGCCGACTTTGGCTGAGTGCTGAACCGGTCGCAGACTTTCGGATTGCGCGTTTTACAGCAGTGCGCCAGCCGATGGGTGTGCTGCCGTATGTGCTCTCGATAATCAATCTCCAGCCCCCGTGGATATTGCGCAAGAAGCTATGAATTGTGTAGCGCCTAGCGCTACACAATTGGAACCCAGCAATTGCTTTTTCCTCATGCCAACAAATGAACGGGGGGAGGCCGGCGGCCAGTGTTCAGCTGCAATTGGCGGAAGCAGCCGCGTTTGCGGCCGAGAAGCCCTTGCCATAAGAGAAGTCAAAGCCTCCCATTCCAGCGCCGAGCCGCGCAATCACCGCCGTGGGCTGTTTGCTCAGCGCTTGAACCAGTCCGATGGGCGCCAACATGGCCAACTCCAAGCCATTCACATACTTGATCAACTTCGTTTCGGCAGAAAAGACTCTGCCGTCGACCACGATGGACAGCTGATCGTCTCGTTTCTTCGTCGTTGTTTCTCGTTCTGGCGGACCAAAGTTTCGGCCACTCACCAGCTTGATCGAAACCGCCGGATGGCAGGACCATTGCTTGTCGTACGAGATCAGAAAGATCGCATTCGTTTCCGGTTTTTTCGCTTGGGGCAGGTGCATGGTGAACATTGCGTCACGCCCATTCGATGTCCACTGCGCTTGTGCCAGCAGGGGGGAAATCGCCACCAGTGCAACGACAAAAAAACGTTGTGCCTTGTGTTTCATAAGGACCTCCAGTACGACTCGACAAATCAAAGTCATCGCGGAGAGGGCGATCAACATTGAAGATGTCTTGCAAACAATATACAAAGATCGCGCTCCCATTCTTGTGAAATATCAAAAGATGAGCCCTCCTGTCCGCACGGTGAGATGAGCTTGTGTCCGCTGCGTCGGGCCTCTGGAAAATCACAACCGTGGCTTGTGAAGTTGGCCGTTAGTTCAATGGCCTGCATCCCGTTTGCGCTCACTGCCGTGGCGCTCCATTTTCCTCATCGCGCTTGCCGGGCCACTAGGGGATTACCCCAAAATCGCCACGCCCTTGATCTGCGCGTACAACGCCAGCCCGGGCGCCAGCCCCAGTGCATGGGCGGATCGGGTGGTGACACGGGCCAGCAACGGGCAGCCGCCCACATCCAGTGCCACCATCACTTGCCCAGGGCTGTCGGGTGACAACGCGGTGACGGTGGCGCTGAGGATATTGAGGATGCTGGTGCCGGTTTGCTGGTGCAATGTCAGACTCACGTCGCGTGCCTGGACCCGAATGCGCAGCGGCTGACCGATGTCGACCCGTTGCTGGGGCACGATCAGGTCGCCGCCAGCAAAACTGGCCAGGGTCAGGTGGTCATCGGCATCGTGGCGGCGCACGCTGGCGGTGATGACCGCACCGGCCGTGTCGCCATGCGCCAGTGGCAGATCCAGACGTGTCAGCATTTGACCGGTGGGGCCGCTCGCCACCACCCGTCCCGCATCCAGCAGAACCAAATGGTCAGCCAGCCGGGCCACCTCGTCGATGGCGTGACTGACGTAGAGGATGGGCAAGTCCAGTTCCGCGTGCAGTCGTTCCAGATAGGGCAGTATTTCTGCCTTGCGCCGGGCGTCCAGCGCGGCCAGCGGCTCGTCCATGAGCAGCATTTTGGGACTGGTGGCCAGGGCCCGGGCAATGGCCACGCGCTGGCGCTCACCGCCCGACAGCTCGTGCGGCCATCGCCGGAGCAAATGGCTGATGCCGAGCAAGGGCAGGGTGTGGTCCCAGCTATTTTTGCGCTCATGAAGAGGTGTGCGTTGAAAGCCAAACTTCAGGTTGTCTTCCACCCGCAAGTGCTCGAACAGGCTGGCCTCCTGAAACACATAACCCAAGGCGCGTTGGTGCACGGGACGAAACACACCTCGGGTACTGTCCTGCCACACTTCACGCTGCACGCGCACCCGGCCCAGGGCTTTCGGCTCCAGTCCGGCCAACACCCGCAAGCAGGTGGTTTTGCCGGAGCCGGAAGCACCGAATAATGCCGTGATACCGCGCCCTGGAAGGAGCAGGTCTACGTCCAGTGTGAATCCCTTGCGTTCCAAAACGACCTGGAGCTGGAGTCCGCTTGCTTCGGCAACGGATGGGTTGAGGCTTGTGTTCATACCGGGGTATTTTTGCGGCGTCCGCCGTTGTAGGTGTGCAAGGCCAGCAACACCACAAAAGAAAAGCCCAGCATCACGGCGGCCAGGCGGTGGGCATCGGTGTATTCCATGGCCTCGACATGGTCGTAGATTTGCACGGATACCACCCGCGTTACACCGGGAATATTGCCGCCGACCATCAACACCACGCCAAATTCCCCCACGGTGTGCGCAAAACACATGATGGCGCCGGAGATCAGCCCCGGTTTGCACAGCGGCACCACGACGCTAAAAAACGTATCCAGTTTTGAAGCCCGCAGGCTGGCGGCCACTTCCAGCGGGCGGGTGCCCATGGCCTCTATGGCGTTCTGGATGGGCTGCACCATGAAGGGCAGAGAGTAAAACGCGGATGCCAGCACCAGGCCCCAAAAGGTGAACGGCAACAGGCCCAGCCCCAGCGATTGGGTCCACTGACCCACCGGCCCGTGCGGCCCCATCAACACCAGCAGATAGAAGCCCAGTACCGAGGGCGGCAACACCAGGGGCATGGCGACCAGCGCGCCCAGCGGTTTCTTCAGCCAGGATTGGGTTCGTGCCAGCCACCAGGCCAGTGGTGTGCCGAGTAGCAACAACAGGAGCGTGGTGAGCGCTGCCACGCGCAACGTGAGACCGATGGCTTGCAGGTCAGAGTCTGTCAACATGCGGATGGGTGGTCAATGTGTCTTAGAGCGCGTAGCCGTACGAGCGGATCAGGTCTTTGATGTTGCTGCTTTTGAGCAGCGTCATCAGGGCTTGTGCCGCTGGGTTGCCGGCGCCGTGCTTGAGCAGTACCGCATCTTGCTGGATGGGCCGATACAGGTTTTGCGGTATCACCCACATCGAGCCACTTTTGAGTTGCCCGCCTTCCAACACTTGCGACATGGCGACAAAGCCGAGTTCGGCATTGCCGGTAAAGACAAAGGTGAAGGTCTGCCCAATGCTCTCGCCCTGCACCAGTTTAGGGGCCAGCGCAGCTTGCAGCCCCAGTGCCTCCATGACCTGAAGCGCCGCCGCACCGTAGGGCGCAATCTTGGGCGCTGCATAGGCCAGTTTGCGGAAGTTGCCGTTTTTCAGAACGTCACCCTTGGCATCCACCTTGGCGGCGTCGGCTGACCACAGCACCAGCTTGCCGGTAGCGTAGGTGAAGCGGCTGCCGGGCTGGGTCAGTTTGTCTTTTTCCAGCGTCACGGGGGTGTCCGTGTTGGCGGCCAGCAGCACATCAAAGGGGGCACCGTTGGTGATTTGGGCATACAGCTTGCCCGTGGCGCCCAGTGTGATCTTGAGTTTGTGCCCCGTCGTTTTTTCCAGAACAGCGGCGATGGCCTTGATCGGTTCGGCAAAGTTGGCGGCCACCGCCACTTGGGCCTCATCGGCCAGCACCAGGGTGTGGGCGGCAACGCCCAGCAGCAAGACGGATAGACGGGATAAGCGCTTCAACATGGTTTATTCCTCAGTGGGATCGGGGCTGGCTGGACCTGCAAGGAAGCGGGTGCCATGAGTTTGACGGGACTTCGCTATTCAAAAATAGAATAGCGAAGTGTAGCAAACAGCCGCGTGAAACAATGGCGGCATGAATATTCAAAGTCGTGCGTTGACCGAAGCGCTGGGTCACGCCATCAGTGACAAACGCCTCGAAATTTTGCGGCGAGTGGGGCAGTCTGGCTCTATTTCGCAGGCGGCGCGCGAGGCCGGTATCAGCTACAAGGCGGCCTGGCAAGCCCTTGACACGCTCTCTAATCTCAGTGGTTGGGTGCTGGTGGAACGCACCGTGGGCGGGAGCGGTGGCGGTGGTGCCCGCGTTACGTCCCAGGGCCTGGAGCTGCTGGCGCTGGCCGATGCGCTAACCGTGGCGCGACAACAGGTTCTGGCCCAGTTTGCCGGGGGCGTGCAGTTGGCGAGTGGTTTGGGTTTGAAAACCAGTATGCGCAATCAACTGCGTAGCGAAGTGCTCCACTGCGAGCCACTGGCGCCCGATGATCCGATGGTGCTGGTCGCTTTGCGCTTGTCGAGGGGAGACAACCTGACGGCTTGTATTACCCGCGAGAGCGCGGAGTTGCTGACCTTGCAGCCGGGGTTGGCCGTGTTGGTGCTGTGCAAGGCCACGGCCGTGACCGTCTGCGCGGGCGAGGTGGCGCCGCGTGCGCACGTTAACCGCCTCCAGGGTCGCGTGGCCCGCGTGTCGCGGGGGCGGGTGCGTGATGAGATCGTGCTGACCTTGCCCGGTGAGTTTCAGTTGGTGGGGTTTGCGGATCACCCCAATCGCTTGCGGGCAGGCAGCAGGGTGACGGCCTGCGTTGACGAAAACGCCGTGGTGTTGGCGCTGGTTTAAGCGGGGGGGACGACGGCCAGTCCACCCCGGGCAGGGTGTGTGAGTTGCCTTTGCTTTATTCAAGTGAGGGGTCTTTCATGCGCTTAATCATGTTTGACTAGGGTTATCCCTAGGTCGCAAGTGCTTCAGGCGTCTAACAATGGCTACGTATTTAATTTCATAGGCAAGGCACTGCATATCTCGCGTGCCACTACCCACAGGAGAGATCTATGCAGAAGGTGTTGCACATCAACGCAGACAAGTGCACCGGTTGTTTGCAGTGCGAAATGGCCTGTTCGTTCGAGAACTACGGCACGTTCGCCACCGCCAAATCGCGGATCAAGGTGTTTGACTTTCACCATACCGGCAAAAAAGTACCTTACACCTGCACCCAGTGTGATGAAGCCTGGTGCCTGCATGCCTGCCCGGTCGAGGCCATCACGGTGGACAAGCTCACCGGCGCCAAGGTGGTGAACGAATCCACCTGCGTCGGCTGCAAGGTCTGCACCATTGCCTGCCCGTTTGGCACCATCAATTACGTTCAGGAAACCGGCAAGGTGCAAAAGTGCGACCTCTGCGGCGGCGAACCGGCCTGTGCCGATGCCTGCCCCACCGGCGCCATCACCTTCATTGACGCCAACTGGACCGGCTTGGGAAAGATGGCTCAATGGGCCGACAAGCTTGGCAACCCACCCACCGCTGTTTAAGGAGCATCACCATGTCATGGGCAGGAAAAATTCTCCGCGTTGATTTGACCGCTGGCACCGTCAAGTCCGAACCGCTCAATATGGATTGGGCGCATGCTTACCTGGGTTCGCGTGGCCTCGGTTCCAAATACCTGGTGGAAGAGCTTGATGCCACCGTTGATCCGCTGTCACCGGCCAACAAGATCATCTGGGCCACCGGTCCGCTGACCGGCACCATGGCCTCAACTGGTGGCCGCTACACGGTCATCACCAAAAGCCCGCTGACCGGCGCCATTGCCTGCTCCAACTCGGGCGGCTACTGGGGCGCTGAGTTCAAGATGGCCGGTTGGGATATGGTGATTTTTGAAGGCAAAAGTGCCAAACCGGTCTACCTCTACATCAACGATGACGTCGCAGAGCTGCGCGACGCCGCCCACCTGTGGGGCAAGAGCGTGTGGCAAACCGAAGAGATGCTGAAGAAGAGTCTGCAAGACCCATTGACGCGGGTCTCGAGCATCGGCAAGGCGGGTGAAAACGGCGTGCTGTATGCCAGCGTGGTGAACGACCTGCACCGCGCCGCCGGCCGCTCCGGTGTCGGCACGGTGATGGGCAGCAAAAACCTGAAAGCGATTGCGGTGCGTGGCACCAAGGGCGTGGGCAATATCCACAATCCCAAAGCTTTCATGAAGGTGATTGCCGAGAAGAAGAAAATCCTGGCCGAGAACGCCGTCACCGGCCAGGGTCTGCCCACCTATGGCACGCAGGTGCTGATGAACGTCATCAACGAGATGGGCGCGCTGCCGACCCGCAATCATCGCGACAACGCGTTCGAGAGCGCCAAGGATATCTCGGCCGAAGCCATGGCCACGCCGCGCAAGACCGACGGCAAAAAACAGCTGGTGACGAACCAGGCCTGTTTTGGCTGCACCATTGCCTGTGGCCGCATCAGCAAAATTGACGAGACTCACTTCACCGTGGCCAACAAGCCGCAATACTGGGGTGCCTCGGGCGGTCTGGAATACGAAGCAGCTTGGGCCTTGGGTGCGGCCAATGGGGTGAAAGACATAGAAGCGCTGCAATACGCCACCATGCTGTGCAACGAAGAAGGCATTGACCCCATCAGCTTTGGCGCGACCGTGGGCGCGGTGATGGAGCTCTACGAGATGGGCGTGTTGACCAAAGAGCAGATTGGCATCGAGGCGCCGTTTGGCTCGGCCGAAGCACTCGCGTTTTTGACCGAGGAAACCGTTTACGGACGAGGCTTCGGCAAGGAAATCGGCCAGGGCTCCAAGCGCCTGACCGCCAAATTCGGCCAGCCCGACCTGAGCATGACCAGCAAGGGCCAGGAGTTCCCGGCCTACGATGGCCGCGCCATTCAGGGTATTGGCCTGGCGTACGCCACGTCCAACCGCGGCGGCTGCCATTTGCGCGGCTACACCATTGCCTCTGAAGTGCTGGGCATTCCGGTCAAGACCGATCCGCTGGAACACGAGGGCAAGCCTGAACTGGTCAAGGCCTTCCAGGACGCCACTGCGGCGTTTGACTCATCCGGCCTGTGCATCTTCACCAGCTTCGCCTGGGGTCTGGCCGATCTGGCACCGCAACTTGCGGCGGCCTGTGGCGACCAGTACACCACCGAAGAGCTGGAAAAGATCGGTGAGCGGATCTGGAACATGGAGCGCGAGTTCAACAACCGCGCCGGCTTCACCGCCAAAGACGACAGCCTGCCCAAACGCCTGCTGACCGAAGCCTGTAAAACCGGCCCCTCCAAGGGCAAGGTCAACATGCTGGCCGAGATGATGCCCAAGTACTACGCCGTGCGCGGCTGGGATACGGAAGGCCGACCCACCGAAGCCACCCGCGAGCGCCTGGAACTGTAGCGCCGCGCTGAAGCAACGAAGTAGCGGTCCCCGGCGGCCGCTTTTCTTTTTTGGAGAAATCACCATGACCCATCACGTCATTCTCGGTGCCGGCCCCGCCGGTGTCATTGCCGCTGAAACCATCCGCAAGCTGGCGCCGCTTGATGCCATCACCATCGTCGGCGACGAGCCCGAGCCGCCGTATTCCCGCATGGCCATTCCCTACCTGCTGATGGGCAATGTGGACGAGCACGGCACCTACCTGCGCAAGGGCCCGACACATTTTTCGGATTTAAAGATACATCTGCTTCAAGCCACCGTTAGTCATGTGGATGCAGCTGCAAAAACAATAGTATTTGACGATGATGAAACGCTCGCGTTCGACACGCTGTTGATCGCCACCGGCTCGCATCCGGTGCACCCGCCGATTCCGGGCATCGACTCGGCCGGCGTTCACACCTGCTGGACGCTGGACGACGCCCGGGCCATCATGGCGTTGGCCACCCAAGGAGCCCGCGTGCTGCAACTGGGCGCCGGCTTCATCGGCTGCATCATCATGGAAGCGCTGACGGCGCGCGGTGTGCAGTTGAGCGTGGTCGAGATGGGCGACCGCATGGTGCCGCGCATGATGGGCCCGACCGCTGGCGGCATGATTCGCGACTGGTGTGAAGCCAAAGGCGTCGAAGTATTTACCGGCACCCGGGTCGAGGGCATCGACCCCGGCACGCCTTTGACCGTGCGCCTGAGCAACGGCAAAACGATGTTGGCCGATCTGGTGATCAGCGCGGCGGGTGTGCGACCCGCCATCGGCTATCTGGAAAATTCCGGCATCACCTGCCTGCTGGGTGTGCTGACCGACGAGCACTTGCAAACCAATGTGCCCGGCATCTACGCCGCCGGCGACTGCTGTGAGGCCTTTGACAAGGTCAGCGGCAAGACCATCGTCAGTGCCATCCAGCCCAACGCGGCGGAGCAGGCCCGTGTGGCGGCCCTGAACATGGTGGCCTTTGCCCGTGGCACGGCGCCGGCTGTCGAACTCAAAGGGGTCACCCAAATCAACGTGCTCGACACGCTGGGGTTGATCTCTGCCAGTTTTGGTGACTGGCAGGGCCGCCCCGGTGGCGAGCATGTGGAGCTGACCGACAAGGCGGCCGGGCGTCACCTCAGCCTGCAGTTCCAGGGCGATGTGCTGGTCGGCTGCAACAGCGTGGGCTGGACCGAACATGTGGGCGTGATGCGCGGGCTGGTCGAAGGCCAGGTGAAACTTGGCGCCTGGAAAGAAACCCTCAAGAACGACCCCACCAAGCTGATGGAAGCCTACCTCGCCAGCGCCCAGGCCCAAAGCGCCTGGTCGGGAGCGCAGGATGAGCGCCGGCGCTAGAATTTTCGGACCATGAAGATCACCTTCAAGCTGTTTGCCTCGCTCACCGATTATTTGCCGGTGCAAGCTCGCTACACCAACGTGCTGGAGCTGGACGTGGCGCCCGACGCCAGCATCATGCAGATCATTGAGCCGTACGGTCTACCGCCCAAGCTGGTGCATCTGGTGCTGATCAACGGCAAATACATCGAGCCGGAGAAGCGCCTGACCCAGCGCCTGGCGGAAGGCGATGTGCTGGCCATCTGGCCCCCGATTGCCGGCGGCTAAGCGGCGCTGCAAACCGCGTGCGCTGAATCTGTTGCCGTTGATGCAATCCTTTTACGCCGAGCGCTTCGAGCGCGAGATGGGCTGCACCGAGGCCGAGTGGCTGGGCTGGTTGCCCAACGCCATCGGCAATCATTTTTGGAAGCTGCAGACGCACTCGGCCGGTGTGCGTATCGGCGAGGGCGCGTTGGGTCTGAGCTGGCGCACCGGTGAGCCGCGTGTGATCGCGCTCATGTCCATCCCCCGCCTGTTGGTACGCTTTCGTTTTGCCGGACTGGACGACGCCCAGCGCTACACATTCATGAAACGGTTTGATTTGTACATGCAGCGCGGCGGCGGCTAGGTTTATATCAAATTGGGCTATGTCTGAGTTAACTGTTGAAAGAACGCCAGCCAGCGCCTAAAGTAAATCTAACGTCATCAGACGTGGAGGTGCAGCATGGTTCATAGCGACTTTGTCAAACTTCTTGGACAACTGGCATCGTTGACCCCGCCTCAGAGGGCGCAGGTGCGAAGTGCCTTGGATGAGCGATCCA